>Ga0316617_100000101_pt1 | contig 18288 bp, 26 predicted proteins | sample OWC_Aug_M1_C1_D2_FD_207801 | JGI IMG/M metagenome (GOLD analysis project Ga0316617, IMG submission 207801) | Wetland soil microbial communities from Old Woman Creek delta, Ohio, United States - OWC_Aug_M1_C1_D2_B | ecosystem: Environmental > Terrestrial > Soil > Wetlands | place: USA: Ohio... | reverse complement strand
TGATAATTGAGAGTACGAAACCGCCTCAATCGTGTGGCTTGGCGTGTTTGTGCCAACGCCCAACAATACATTAGAAGCATCCCAAAACAAATTGGTGTTGTCTTCAGAATAGATGCCAGAAGTTCCGGCAAAAACTACGCTCCCCGGAGTAAAAGCTGTTGCTGTTCCTGTCCCGCCGTTGCCAACGCCGAGAGTTCCACTCACATGAGTAGTCAGACCGATCTTGCCCCATGAAGGGGCAACACCCACCCCGCCAGAAATTAGCGCGTTGCCCGTGGCAACATCGGCAAGTTTGGCAAGGGCATTCGTTGCACTTGCGTAAAGCAAGTCGCCCACAGCATAAGTATTGAATCCAGTGCCGCCATTGGTGGTGAGCAAAGTGCCGTTGACATGAGTTGTGAGGCCAATTTTTCCGTAACTAGGCGCAATTCCTACGCCATTAGTAATCAGCGCCAGCCCGCTAGTAGTCGCGGCAAGCCTAGAGAGCGCCGTAGTAGTAGATGCGTAGAGAATGTCTCCCACCGCATAAGACGCCTGCCCTGTGCCTCCGTTGGTGGCTCCCAAGGTACCGGAAACGTGGGTGGTGAGTCCGACCTTTCCGTAAGACGGGGCTAATCCTATGCCGCCCGATAACAGCACGTTGCCCGTAGCGACATCCGCCAGCGATGCCCATGTATTCGATGCGGAGGCGTAAATGATGTCCCCGGTCGTTGCGGTGGAGAGTCCTGTCCCGCCGTTGGTGGGGCCGAGAGTTCCGCTTACATGCGTTGTGAGTCCAATCTTTCCCCAGCTCGGAGCCACTCCCACCCCGCCTGAGATAAGAGCATTTCCGGTGGCCACATCAGCAAGTTTTGCCAGCGTTGAGGTGGTGTTCGCATATAACAGATCCCCAACAGCATAAGTTGTTTGCCCGGTTCCACCCTTATCCGCAGCAATCGTTGTGGCGCTCCATGTGCCGGTGGCGACCGTGCCCAAGGTGGTGATATTGGTTGATCCTGCCCATGTGGAAAGGGCGGTGTTTTCCACATTGGAAAGGCCCACATCGGTTTTAGTGACCGTGTCCCATGCCGGTGCCGCCGACACTGTTCCTGTGCCTGTTTGCCGCAGGAATTGGCGTGTAGTGGTGATGTTGCCGCTAAGTTTTGCAAGCGTGTTAGCGGCAGAAGAATACAGAATGTCTCCTAACGCATAAGTTGCTAAACCAGTTCCGCCATTAGTTGCGCCCAAAGTTCCCGCAAGTGTAATGGCCCCCGCGGTCGGGCTTGATGGCGTTAAGCCAGTGGTTCCGGCGCTAAAGGTGGAAACACCAAAGCTCGACAAGCTAGTCCAGGTGGGCGCGCCAGTCCCCCCAGAGGTCAAAAGCTGACCACTTGTGCCTGCCGGAGAAATTGATACGCCGATGCCGTCGCTGTAAGCAATCCCGCCAGATACAAGGCCGCCGTTTAGGTTGTACGATGCAATCGTCCCTAACTGCGGATCAGAAGGAAGGCAATCAATCTGGTTTTGTGCAGACCTGGCGGCTTCTTCATACTGCGCCATCATTGAAGCAAGCTGCGCTTGGTCATAAACAATGCCAAGCTCGCCTAAAACGTCTTGTGCTTGCGGGGCAATCTGTAAATCTTCAAGCGTTACAGACGTCTGTCCTGAACCTGTAAGAGTAAAAAGGTTCAGGAAAAACCTGTACCATTCACGCGAAATCAACCCGGTTCTTGGGTCAATAAAATCAACTCGCGGGGCAGGAATCCGAGTAATGTTTTCAGGCATCGGTGCCGTCCAAAATAAGCTCTGCGCCCATAATCATAACCTTCACCGGGTCAGTGCCTGACACCTCATAAACGCGGTCACGAATTTTTGTGGTCATGCCAAGCCTGCGCCAAATCGCTCTGCGGCCATATTTGCCGATCTTGCCCATGCTGACCCATCTATCGCCGTTCCATGTGTGGCCGCCATCGTCCGACCACCGCAGCATCATTTGAGGATCGCTTCCTTGCCCGTTTTGCAATCCAACGCCAGTCTCACAATCAAGTTGCAAAGAATGATGCGCCGTGCGTTTTAGATTGTTCTGACTTGTCGGCAAAGCTCGCCATGATCTAAGCCACTTGCTAGTGACACCAGCATCATCAAAAACATCAAGATCAAACGCATAAATTTTGCCGTTTTCATAATCTCCAATGACAATTTCACCATTGAAGTTCATTTGGCAGTTGCCTCGATGCCGAGTGAAAGCCCCATCATTAAACCCGGCACGCTCATGCCAAGTCTGAGTGGATACGTCATACACCCAAGTGACATTGGCCGAGGGAAACGTCAAGACGTAAAAAGCGTGTCCATCTTGCTGATAAGTGTATGCAACCGCATCTGATATTTGCGCATACTGCTGGATGTGCCACTCTACCGCATGAGTCGATATGCGCTGTCCAGTGTAGCCATTAGCCCTATATACAATCCCATTACCGCGTGTATCTGACCCAAGCCAAAACAACCCGTTGTCCAGCTTAGCCACTGAGTAAGTGGCAGCACATCCAATTTCATTGAAAGCACCTTGAAGTCTTGTCAAAGGGAAATCAGGATTGCCCGCGTCATACCAAACTTCGACGGAATTAGTGCCAAAAAGCCAAACTTCTCGATGATCAACAATCGACGAAACAAGGTTATCTGGAGAGCCTTCAGCACTTGCAAAGTCCAAAGGATCGATGCTGGTTCCTTCAAGCAATTGCGTCACCCAAACTTTTTGGCTGTTGGGTTCAATAAAAACAAAGTATCCGTCCAAATATCCGACAGTCACCGCCCCAGGAAAGTCTGGATCCGTTATTTGTTGGAATACGTTTGTTTGAGTGTTGTAGATGTAACTAGGGCCATTGCAGGCAATGAATATCTGTATCCCATTGTCCGCCATGCTTACCGGGCCGGTGCCTAGAACCGATCCGATCAAAATCGCTGAATAATTGCTATCAATCTGATAAAAAGACGTCCCAGATACCACATACCCATATCCTTTGACTTCCCAAAGCCCACGAATCGGGCCGCTCCCGATTGTCGCCAACAAACGAAGTCCTGGCGCTCGCTGAAGGAATGCCGACTCTTTGCCGCCCTCTGGGACAATCTCAGGGAAGAGGTTAACCATGCGACTATCCGCAGCATTGACGCTGCGGGCCACATAGCTAGAGCCTAGGATTGGGCTTTTCATCAATAGTTGCCCGCATACACATTAAACCGCTGACGAGTTGCCACAAGCGAGTATGGCAAGCTCATGATGTCGTCAGGATTGTTGATGCGCTTGATGTTGCGCTTGGCAGACATAGCAATCCGCTGCACTTGACGAGAAGGTTCCACCCCAAACTCAGCCGCAATTTCGCATGCCAAGTTGTAGCGGAAAGCCCTCAGATAGCCCGGCGGGAACGCTAAGGTTGTGGCAAGGGTGGCAGGCTGAGAAAGCGGCTCCACTGAAATAAAATGCCATTCCAAAGCCCTAGTTGGCTTTGGATAAATTGTCATGGTTACGTCAGGAAACGTCTCATTGACAAAAATGACCTGTGGATAAGTAGAGGTAACCGTTTTTACCGCGATGCCGTCATATTGCTGCTGATTGATGAACTTAATGCCAAAAGATACATTGGTGGTCGGGTCGCGGTAATACGTTGCATCATCTAAGCGAGCTGGTCGAAGCCCAACAAAATCACCCGAAGGCCCAAGGGTTCGAGTGATTTCATCTGTCGGCCAAGTAAAAGTCTGGTCTTGAGTGGAAAAAACGGACAGTCTTTCAATGTTCCACGAATCAATCATTTGATTCATGGCAAAAAGCGCGTCGGCGGAAGTCTCAGACGAAGGAACTTCGCCTTCGGCCAGCATTCCAATTAGCCTTAAAGCTCCATTGATGATGTCGCCAGCCGTTGCCATGTGTTCCCCTTATGCCGCCACTTTTGGCGGCCTTCCTCGCCGCCTAACCTGAAGCTCATTTACCGGAGCAGAATCGTCCTCTTGCTCTAGCTCATCTGGATTATAGCGCACCCACCCATGCTCTTCATCAAACTGAGCTTCCATTTCTAGGGTGGCAATCTTAGTGCCGTGTCTTTCGTGTTTTAAATAGATATTCATAGAGTAAAACGGGGCCGAAGCCCCGTTCTTTAAGCAGTGATACCGATGTTTTTTAATGCAACACGAATTGCATTGATAGCAGTTGCCAACTCGGTGCCAGTCGCAGTATTTGTAACAGCAGTAATTGCGCCAGCTTGAACAACTGGAGTCACCCCGTAAAATCCGGCAGTTCCTCCAGATTTGCCCATGACAGCCCCGTCGAGTTGCTGATCTTCATACGCAACGCCGATTGCTTTAGTGTTAGGCATAACAATCCTTTCAAAAACGGGGGCCGAAGCCCCCATTTAAATTTAGGCGATTTTGTAAACAACGTATGCCGCGTCGCCGGTTTTACGGAAACGGAACAGCGCGCTAGTGGCAGCAGCCAAAGAAACAACAGCGTTACCGCCGTTGGTTACGCCAGTGCTGAGAGCAAACGCCGCCGTGTAAGTCGCTGCGGCTGCATTGATAAGCGCCAGATCAAACGTGCTGCCAACGCGAGCGTTGGGAATAGCAGCGTCAATCAGCGCAGCCGTAGGCAACGTAAGCGTTGCATTAGCAGTCGGAGTGGCGACGAGCATTCCGCCAACAATTTGAGCAGCCGTCAAAGTGGCAGTATCGGTAGCCGTTTGCGGAGCAGCGGAAGCACTAAGAATAGTTTCGTTGTTATTCCCTGCGCCGACCTGATAACCACCTGCACCATTAGGAAGAGCCATGATGTAATCCTTTCAATCGTTAAGAATCCCCCGGCGAACCGGGGGAGAGCAAGATTAGCCCCAGAGACGGCAAGCCATTTGCGGACGAATCGCGCTGTAGCCGTACAGTACATCAACCCGGCAAGGCATACGGTCATTGTTGATGTCGTACTGACGCACAACACGCAGGCTGATACCGTTATGCACAGCACGCGAGGCCATATCCACACCTTGCGGCAGGAGAAGGTCAGCGGTGGCAAACGTGATCGCATCCTTGTGATACACAAGGTTTTGAGCGTATTGCGTGTTAGCCGAACCAAGCATGGTGATGGTCTTGCTGTTGCCAGCCAAAGCATTAACGGTCGCCAGAGCATGCGCGGAAGAATACATGGCCGGGTAGAACTTCAGCGTGCCGGTGCTGGAGGCGGTCAGATCTTCCGTCACCACGAACTGCTGAAGCGAGCCAGTGGATTCGCGGGTCTGCGGATTGACTGCATACACATCAGCGATGGTGAAAACGTCGCCAACCTTCCAGGTTTTGCTGGATCCGGTGAAGGAAATGCTGATTGAGGTTGCGCCTTCGGTAGTAACAGCAGCAGCGGTGCTGATGGAAGTGCCCCAATCGCCGGTGGTGTGCTGTTTGATCGACTGAGACATGTTGATTTCGTCAAAGCCAAGCACGCCAGTACCCATCATGCCATTTTTAAACTGCTTTGAAATGGTATCGGTGGGATTAAAGAGGCCTTTCATACCTTCCACCAGGCCAGCGTTAGCAGCCGGATTCACAGTGGCGTAGCGGGGCGACATAACAGCGGCGTTTTCGTTCAGCTTCTGCTGGGCTTGCAGCAACACCAGCGAGGTGCTTGGAGTCGTGCCAGGGGTGCCAACGCTATTGCCGATGTACTTGTAGGCATTGGCGACGTCAGCATCAATAGACGACGCCAGCTGGCTGATACGAGGCTTCAGCACGCGCTCTGCGAAGTCGTCCAATTGCATCGTCAATTCAGCAGACGTAAAGTTGATGCCGATATGCTTTTGCGAGGCGACAGACAAAGTGGTGTATTGCTCGTTGTCGTCCTGAGTTTGCAGGGCGGCACCGTCGGTCACCAGAGCGCGGTCCGGCAGGCGGATACGCAGGGTGGAGCCAATCTTCGCGCCTTCAACAGCAAACGAATCGTCGTATTGGCGGTTGACGTTGCGGGTGAGCACCAGGTTGTTCTCAAGGATTTCGAGAGTTTTCCGGGTGATCATGTCAATGGTGAGCAAATTATTTGCCATGATGTTTCCTTAGAAGTTAGCGGTTGCGTTGCGCCTCAAACTTCCGCATTTGCCTAGCCCTTTCCGCTTCGATCCATTCCGACACGCTCATGGTTTTAGTTGAGCGGGGGTCGGTGGTGTCATAAGCAGGCGCACCAGAGGTACGCGCAGTGACAGGGGCAATCGGTGCCGGGGCGCTAGTTGTTTTCTTCGCGGGCGGATTATCGGACAGTTTTGCCTCAATCTTCCCGATTTCCTTAGCTTGCAAGAATGGCGAAAGACGGGAAATACGGTCAGCTTCTTTCGGATTAGCCCCAAGGTAATACGCCACATCAGGGCCAATATCAGAAGCCTGAATCGTTTCAGCCATCACGTTAGTGATTCTCAGATTCGGGTTGTATGCGACTTGTTCAAAGTCCTCATATTTCTCCCGCGCCTGTTCCTCACGCTCTTGATAACCTTCAAGCACAGCCGCTTGCTGTTTGGCCTGCTCACGCTGCGCAATCAATTCCTCAGCCTTACGATATGCCAACGCTTCCGCATAGGCTTCGGGGCTTTCAAACTGATCTACAGGCGGGAGATCGGCAGGAGGTGCAGACCTTACGGTTTGCGCTTCCTCCGCCCTGCGCTGTTGCTCTCGTTCCCACTTCCTCTGCTCTCTTGCGAGCCTTTTGCCGATAGCCGCGTCCAGTTCTTCTTGTGTGAAGGTCTTAGGCGCTGCTTCGACAACTTCCGGCGATGAAACTTCGGGGGCAGGCGATGCCGTCTCGACCTGTTCCGGCGCGGGTGCTTCCGCTAATGCTGCGACTTCTTCAGTCATGGTTGATTCCTATGGAATCCCTGGTCTACCGGGCCAGTACGGTGGTTTTATTCATAAATCACAGTGAATTCTATAGTATTTGCAGCAACAATATACAATCCTTTGCTAAACCAAATTCCCGCAGGGATGGTCAGATATTGAGTGCCAGCAGTAACGGTGATGGTATTGGCAATTTTAGGATCAGAAGTGCTTGCGGTGTCAGAGTCATACACAGCCAAAGTGCCGCTGGTCGTGCTGGACACTTGGATGCCAAAAAGCTTGCCCGCGCCAACTTTGACTTGATTGCTTGCAGACAGTTGTTTGTAAAGGGCCATGATTAACCTATCGAATTTTTAACTAAAACAAGAATAAACATGCAAGACACGCCGTTGTTTGCTGCACTTCCAATGCCCGTTGCTTCAACATCCGTCTTTTCTGGAATGGCGATAGGATACTCGAACGCATAATCCGCAACGCCATTGTTAACAGTGGTAACCGCCGCCGTGCTTCTAATGTTGTTTGTGCCAGTTGTCAGCAATCTTCCGCGAACTTGGGTGGTGCCTACAGCCTGTCCCGCAGAGAAAAGACCCTGGGCAAGATAGCCGGTGTACCCTCGCGGAACGGTGTAATGCCCCGTCACCGTGTTGTTAAAATCATACTTTATGATGTTATAAACGGTTGCGGGAACGCCCGCAGTTACCGTTCCGGTGCCGATGTAAATATCCCCCGCCGCGCTGTTTCCACTTCCTGCGGAGTCCACATAAGCATAATTCACCCGAAAAAACAGGTTTGACGTCAAAACTTCGGTCAAACCGTTAAGGGTTACCGTCTCAGAGATTTCGTCAAAATCTTTGTTCAGCCCCTGAATAACGATGGTTCTAGCACCAGTCCCTGCCGCCGTGTCGTTGGCGCTGGTGGAGCTTACCTTCATTTGTAATGCGGCAGCAGGATGCGCAATGATAGATTGCAGGGGCCATACCGTAACCTCAGTGGTATCTACGTCCGGGTTGTACCCAAACACCACTACGCTTTTATGGTTAGGAATGTTGCCGCGGGCCACTTGAAGCTCAAAAGGCTCGTTTTTCCCGTACTGAGTTTGCGAAACAGGCGAAGTCATGCCAGAAACCTTAATTTGTACAGCGTCGAGAGGTAAAGACCCACAATCTCATCGATTATGTTATGCAACGCGGTGCAGTCTTTATCCACCACTTTGTAGCGGTTTGCCTCAATTTCGTCCATTTGATCCTGCAAAAATTCTATGATATTTGCAGTTTTTTTGGCAGATTGCAGCGTAATACCGCCGATCAAACCATATTTGCCTTGATACGCCTCGGCAAACGAATCCGCCAGATCAACAATACCCTCATAGAACGCCTGCAAAGCCACATGCTTTGCATAGCTTCTGGTGTTCAAATGCACCGAATGGGCAACGTCACGCCCAAGGAACAGCAGCCCTACAAAATCCGCGCATTTCATTGCATTTGCCCCATTTCTTGCTCGTTTTCACCCGGCAATTCATGCCCCGGCATTTCCCCCACCAGATCGCCAGAGGTAATCATTCCCGCCACCGTGCCCATGACAATATCTTGAATCTGCTCGGGCGACATGCTTGCCTGAACCGTGCTAATTCGCTGAGTTTCGGCCTGATATGCCCGAACTTTGGCGTCAAATTCCTTGATCTCCAAATCGCGCGCCTCCATCGATTGCGACACGTTTTGCAGCATCTGGTGCATGTGATCCAGCTCCTGACCCATCGCCTGCATCTGTTGTTGCGCGGCCATAAGTTCAGGCGGCATGTCGTTTTCGTCTTGCAGAAGCTTGGGGTCAATCATCTTCTTGAGACGCTTGGCAAGCTCATCAGATCCCGGCCAATCAAGATTCTGCACCAGCAGGTCACCCGCAATAGTCCAAAGCTGAGGATTGCCTTGCAGAATCTGCGCCATGCTTTCGGCGGCCTCTTGGCGTTTGGTCATGTAGCTCGGGCCGGTGGTCACGCACACGTCATACTTGCCCACGCCAGGGTTATAAATCTTCTTGATAACCGCGCCAGTTTCTTGATCAACGATCTTTTTGACCGGCTCAGGCTGAGTCGGGTCAATCATCGCCATGTCCGCCTCGCCATCAATCCCGATAATCCGTGCAATGCGCTGAGTGTCGTAAATCTTAGGGATAAGATCGACCAACTGGCGGGCAACATGGCGCACCGCTCGAGCCAAGTTATCCACATAGTGATAAGTGCCGGTATCAGACTGGCGCTCACGGGCAAGAATGGCCTTGCCTGACTTTTCGTTGCCCGCCATGCCAAGCGAGGCATCATACTGCGCCGTGGTCGCCTTGATGTCGTCGGAAGCGCCCACCTTGGCTTGGATCAAACCAGTTTGCGCCATCGGAGGCATGGCACGCTGAGGCAAGGGCAGCGGATTGCCTAAGCCGTCCGTCGCGTCTGGATTAACCTCCAGATAAGGCCAGTTTTGGGTATTGGCCGTTTTCCACTGCGTTTCGTACCCTTCGAACTGCCCACCGTAGCCTATAAATGGGGCTTTTGGGGCCAGGGCCAGCATTTCTGCTTCTTGGCTGACCCAGTAGTTATACATGCGCTGCGGATCTTTCGCGTTACGTACCAAGCCAGATAGATACACGCGCCCATCAACCTCAAACTCATTACCGACCACGCGCACGACAGGAATGTACTTGCCCGCCCAATCACGCTCTTCAAGAATTTCATAGCCATTGATTTTGCACCATTTCACCTTGCGACGATCCACGCGCCGAGTTTTTACCGGCTTCATGCCGGTGGCTTTAATTTGCTTGTCCTCAGGCGAGCCTTCAAACGCCGTGGCCCCGCCGTAATACAGGTTCAGCGTGGCAGGTTCGTACTCAACGTAAAAATACTCGGCAATCCGAATAGTGTTTTCGTTTAGCCATTGATTGATTGACTGATCGCCCACGCCCATCTGCTGCAACGTGGTGACCGGCGAGGCATCCGGAAACATGCGCTCGTAATCATCCTTGCTAATGTCCTCGGTGATAAAGCACCAGCGCGCATCAGCGCCGCATGGGTCTTGAATCATCGGGTCCATATAGACCGAGAAGGAATTTCGCACGCGCCCGATCTTAATGTCCTGATCGAACGTATCGTCGTCGCAATACTCAGTCAGGATGCGAATGTATCCTTCGCCATACACCACCTGGTTTTCACAGGCGGTGTCATACGCAACGTCGGCGTCGGAAATGTACTCAATGTGGCGCACAATGCCGTCATAAATCTCGGCTACTTCCGGGTCGGCCTGATCATCCACCGGGATAACCTTGCCCGCGGGCCGATTCTGGCGCTGATCATTGGTAACCTGCTTGACGTGCTGCGGCAGCTTGTTAATGGTCAAGCAAGGCCGAGCGTTGATGGTCTGCCCCTGCACCGCGCCACGAGTCGCCAGCACGTCTGCAGGCCACTGCCAGTGGTTGTCCGGCGAGCCTGCATAGAAACGCAAATCATCCAGCTCATCCTCTCGGCTTTCGGAATACGCAGAAATCGCCAGATTTAACCGGCTCCGCGCCGTAGATAGCAGATCATCATCACGCTTTGCCATTACTTGCCCTTTTTAGGTGCTGCGGCCTTGCGCTGCACCGAGTACGCAATCGCCACGGCCTGCTTCTGTGGCTTGCCATGCGCCATTTCAGTTTTTACATTCTTCGAAAAGGCAGCTTTGCTGGCTGATTTTTTGAGAGGCATTATTTTTTCCCCTTTGCAGTCTTGGCAGACTGTTGAAACGCTTTTTTGGTGGGCGCTCCAGGCTGTCCTGGTTTCCTCATCTTCTCGCCAGATCCAGCCTTGATTCGCGCACGTTTGGCGTGGATATTCGCATACAAACCCGGCTTATTTGCCACAATTCCACCTCTTCAAAGCCGCCCTAGCCCGCTCGCCATCTTTAGCCTTGGCCGCCACACCGCCCATGCGAGCGCAGAAAGACGCCTTACGCCCTTTATCTGCCTCGGTTTTTGGATTCGGGGCCGGAGCTTTGAGATTCGACCCTGTTTCGCGGTTGTATTTTGCTCTCCCTTTGGCCGTCAGTCCCGCGCCTTGCTTGGTCGGCAGCTTCTCACCACGCCCAACGGATAGCGACACGCTCTTTTTTGCCATCAGGAACCCATCCATCCAGTAGCGCCATAAAATGCGCGGGGTTTAGCATCAACAATTTCACGTTTTACTGGCTTTGCGCGGCGTATGCCCTCACAAGCATAGCGCAGGGCATCGATAACGTGGTTATTTTTGTCCTCAATTATAGGCAAAACCTCGTTAGTTTGCGGATCTATCTTGTAACTGTATGCATTCAGCTCATCGACGAGATGAGTGCAACGAGGATGCACCACAATATCGTGCGACTGTAGGAACGCAATGCCTTCCTCGACAGACCCCTTTCCCTTTGCCGCTGCCTGAATTTTAGGGTAGCCATGTTTCTGCATGTAGTTGATGGTTTCAGGCCGTGCCGAATCCGCTCTAATAAACCATTTGCGCGACTCTGGCACCCGATCAAACAGGTCAGGCAAATTCACAATCTCGCAGCCTATCATATAGGCTTCGTAATCAACGTAAAGTCGGTTGCCCTCAATCGAACACCGCACCAGCACAGACGGATCAACGCTGAAACCCCAGTCAGCGCCGAGACGATAAATTGTGCCGTCTGGCCGTTCGAACTCCTCGACGACCCAATTTTTGAAAACGCGGGCCTCGCTGTTTTTGAGATACTCACCGCGCCAGACGTGCTGCCACTTGTCCGGGTCACGCTTGCGGTCATAATTCATTTCATCCCGCAAAACATCAGGAAACCAGGGATTGTCCTCATAATTGACCGGGATCACCACGGCATCCGGCGGGGGCGTGTCACCACGCAATAGCACATCCACCGGATCATCGGCACTGTGCGGGTTCCATGTGAACCATAACTCGCTTCCAGGCTTACGAATCGTGGGTCGCAGCAGGTCAAGGCTGCGTTGCGACAAGCTCTGCGCCTCTTCCACCCAGGCGCGGTCATATCCTTCCAGCGACTTGATCGAGTCCGCTGTGTGATTCTGCATGCCCTGGAAGATGATTAGCCCCGACCCATGCTTGCACTTAATGACGGCATCCTGAACTTCAAAGTAAGCACCGGCATTCATTGTGGTGATTTTGTGCTCGATAAGGCGCTTGACTGACTGATTCAGCGACTTCTGAATCTCTCGCACGCACACCGAGGATTGCGACTGATCCATGATATGCGCCTCGATGAGCATTTCAGCGAAACAATGAGACTTTCCCGAGCCCCGCCCACCGAAAGCGCCCTTGTATCGGGCAGGCTTAAGCAAGGGCAACGCCCAGCGCGGGGTCTGAATCTTGAGTGTGGTCAAAACAAGTCTCCCTGTTTGGGCATCGCCTGAGCCGCAGCAATCCGCGCTTTGGCGATTTCTACATACTCTGCCTCACGTTCGATGCCGATAAACTGAAAGCCTTCCAGAATCGCTGCCTTGCCTGTGCTGCCGCTGCCTGTGAACGGATCGAGCACCACGCCGCCCGGCGGCGTCACGAGGCGGCACAGGTAGCGCATCAGGTCGGTGGGTTTGACGGTGGGGTGGGTGTTGGCGCGTGGAGTTTTGCTACCGCTGACGTGCAGAGATCGGTTGTTGCCCGTTTGATCTGCACGGCCATGAATTGGCGCTTGCAAATCAAAACCCTCCAGCCCCTCATCCCGGTCCCGCTTGCTGGCCTTGGCGCAGTAGAAGAAACGGGCGGCGCTACCATTGTTTTCATTGTCATTTTCTGATGTTCCCGAAGCGGATTTCGGAAACATCCCCATCACCTCATCGCTGCCGTCATGGATTAGGTTGGCGGGCCAGCGGCCTTGCGTGGTCGTGACGCTGTAATCTGCCGAATCTGGAATATCTGTTCTTCCCTCGCGTTCGCGCCATGTCTTCTGCGGATTGCGATGCTGCTCTATCGTTTCGCTGCCCACCCTGCACCCATCCACATTGATAGCTCCAGCCCCATGCGTCAGCACGTTCTCGGCCACCGTTCCGATCAGGGGCTTGCGCGCCACGGTGATCGGCTCCAGCGCGGGCTTGAGCGCGGTGCCCCAGCCGGACCATTGCTGCGCGGCAGGGGTTGCCGGGGCGGTGATGTCGTACTCAACGTTATGGCCATTACCGAAGCTGTCGGGGTCTTTTGTGCCAGCGCCCTTTGCGCGCCCCACAATCTCCCGCTCAGCTCCCGCCGCCTTGTCAATCGCCTTGCTCACATCCAGCGACTTCGGAAATCCGCTGGCATAAACCCAGGCAATCATGTCCCGAATCTCGAAGCCGGCATCCTCAATTCGCACCGCCATGCGGTGCTGGGTGCGAGTGCCGGCGAACGCCAGCAAATGTCCGCCAGGCTTCAACACGCGCAGGCATTCCGCCCACACCTCAACGCTGGGAACGTCGTAATCCCATCTCTTGCCCATGAAGCTCAGGCCATATGGCGGGTCGGTGACCACTGCGTCGACGCTGTTATCGGGCAAGGTGCGCAGTACCTCAAGACAATTGCCGTGGTGTATCACTCTTTAGCCCACTCAAGCATGCGCCCCGCCAAATACTCCACATCTTGCGCCAATCGAGACACAGCCTCACGGTCAGGCTGCGAATACGCCAGCTCACGCTGCAGCTCTGTGCAAAGCTTTTTAAGGGTCACAAGGTCAATCGCCGGATCGTACATGCTGCACCTTTATGCAAAAAAGTTCGAAAAGAGCCGGGTCCATCGCACGCTCGCCTAGCTCCCACTGTTGCCAGTTGCGAGTAGATCGATAGATCAATGCTGCGGCTTTGGAAGCGCTTAAACCCGCCTTGGAGCGGGTTTCGCGCACCTGTTGAGGGGTAGGGCTAGGATGCTGCACTAAAGCCCCTTAAATTGAGCCTGCCGGGCGCTTTAAGACCTGGCACAAATTCGACGGCGTAGAGGTAAAGACTCTTGGCATCGTCAAACGTGCAGGCGTGCTCGTAAGCCTTTGCAATGTTGTCCCAAGCTTGCGCCTCGCTTTTGTACGGCCCAGCCAGGATCACGGAGATCTTGTTTTTTTGTGCGGTGATGTAGTGCATCAGCAAGCCCTCGCCATGGCTTCGGCGTGGTCGCGCCGATCAAAGTAGCAAGAGCGCAGGCCTCGAGCCGTTTGAACTTGGTATTCCACCTCTTCGCCATCAGGCGCGTGAGTCACGATTAAGGTGGCGTTGCCGATCTTGTGGTAGGTGTGGTAGCCCATGACTGCCTCCGTGTTGTGCCCCGCCAAAGCGGGGCGCTTACGTTAAATGGCGCGAATTGCCCAAAAATTGCCAGTGTCTTTACGCGCAGCTTTTTGCGCTGCCTCATAGGTTTTGTGACGCGAGATTACGTCGCCTTGGTTGTACCCTGCGTATGCGTAAGCAACGATGACTGCGTATGCGTATTTCATGGCCTTGCTCCTGTCTGTTGTTGTGATGTGCTGCTGACCTGAATACTACGCACAACGTTCGCAGGTGTCAAGCATCATCCTCAACTTTTTTTGCCAGGGCGCGCTGCTCGATCACTTCTCCGACCACCACGCGCTCGATGCGCTCGATCTTGATGGGGCTGTTAGTGTCTCCGCCCACAGTAACTTTGTCGCCATAGCGTTTCGGGTCCCACTTTGCCAAAAGCTGCAAACGGGTCCAGATTCGATTTTTTTGCCAAGCGACATATCCTGAGTCAGTCCCCCCGTTTGGATTGCATGGCGGTGCCTCATCTGCGATTGCAAGGGCATCAGTTGCAATCACATCATGACCAGCCTCGCGCGCGCGTGCGAATCGTCCGGCCAGCTCTTTATCCGCATAGGTCCAGTCGTACCAAGTCGAAAGCCCAACGCCAATTTTTTTGACTGCTTGAGCAAGCGGAACACCGTTGCTTAAATCGGCCAAAATCTGGTTGGCTTTTTCATCGGTATAACTAGTTTTAGACATACCTACTCCAAAAACAAAATAATCATAAGAATAACGAAAGCGCAAACCATAATAGTTTCCATCATTCCCCCTGTATTTCAATTAACCTCTCAAGATAATCATGGGCTTTCTTCAAATCCTCCAGCCCGCCCTTATCCTTCCACCGCGCCACGTACTTAATCACATTGCCCCAGTAAAACCCCTGCAATTCTTCCCGACTCATCCAGGCTTGCATGGCGGTGACTGGCTCAATGTCTTTCTGGTAGTGCTTCCCACCCACTTGCATCACTTCCCCCTGATCATAGCACATTGTTCGTCATTGTACAATGTTCGCAACCCCTACCCCTGCCCCTGCCGAATCAACAATGCCCCTACCGCCCCTGACGTATACGTGTCAGGGGCAGGGGCGGGGCGTTTTTTGTTGATTTTTCCACAATCGCCCCTAAACGCCCCTAAAGCCCCTAGGGGCAGTCAGGGGCACTTAGGGGCACTTTTTTTGAGCCTCATTGCGCTGCCCTGCACCCCATCAATGACCACCCATCCATGCTCAAACGGCTCAATCGTCCCGGCGTTGAGCATGGGCGCGATGAGGCCATCGGCCCGGCTGGCCTCGGTTTTGTTCTTGGCTGTGCGCTCTGACATGCCATCAGATATAAGTAATTCCCTTAATGCGGAACGGCTTATATATGGTTTGTCTTCCCTTATTTCAGCGCCGCTATTAAACCATGCCCGCTCGAACGTCCTGACGTTCTCGTCATGCTTGGTTGGCTTCTTGTGTGGCTGCTCGGTGCTGGCGGTTTCATCTGGCACCGCAACGCAAGTCGTGGCAGGTTTGCCGAACTTGGTTATACCCATTTCCACTACTTCAAGCCGGAAATATATAATCTCCCCTTTACCCGGTAATTCCCTTTGTTTGGTTATAGTGGCAGACCTCACCCCGTCCTTTTCCATCACTTCAATTTCAGTATCAATATGTGCCCGAATCCCTGACCATCCTCGTGCGCCTTTGGCTTGATCTTTGCCGTTATGGTGGATGATCAGCATGGCGGCTCCGGTGGCTTGTGCTACTGCATCAAACCGCGCCATGACTGGTCCCATGTCCTCACCGCTGTTTTCGTTTGCCCCGGCGCTCATGCGTGCCAGCGTGTCGCCAATAATTAGGCGCACTGGCTGGCCCTTGATCTGCTCAATCGTTTTGACCAGTTCGATCACATCATTAGCGTCTCCTTCGTTGGCGTAAAAATTGAGCGGGACGGGCACCATTGCTAAGTTTGCTAAATCGCACCCAAAATGTTTTTTAATTGCCTGCATACGGGAGCGAATTGATCCGGGGGCTTCGCTGGCGAGATACACCACAAGGCCTGGGTCAATCTGGCGCTTAAAGAATGGCTGGCCGGTGGCGATGTGGGCGGCTAGGGAAAGCGCAAAAAATGTCTTGCCGCTGTTGCTGTCTCCGTATAGCACTGCCATGCTGCCGATGACCATAAAATCCTCGACCAGCTCATCGGGTGCTTCGTAGTCGGCTGACAGCCCATCGCCAAATACCACCTTGAGCTTGTCTAGCATGGTCTTGTCGGACTGTGGATTGAGCAGCCCCGCCAGGTCATGCCCTGCCTGTGCGTAGTCATTTGCATCGCCCTGGATGGATGGCATCACCATACGCGCCCCGTACTTGGCGCAGGCTTGCTCGGCGTATTTTTGGCCCACTCCGGATGCGTCGTTGTCGGCCACTATCACAATGTCCTGAGCCTGGCCGTTGATCTCGCGCATGGTGCAGGTGACGGGCACCAAGTTGGATGCGCTGTAGGCCACCACGACCGGCCTGCCGCTTACTTCGTGGATGGTGGCGGCGGTAGCGAAACCCTCGGCAATGTACAGCACGCCTGGTGCATCCATGGTGCCGATCATGCCAAATTTACCGCTCACGCTGCCACCAGGGTGATAAAGCTTGCCACCCTCGGCATCGATGTATTGGAGACTAGCGAGCGCACCGTCAGAGTCGAATAGCGGCACCATCAAGCGCCCGTCGCCCGTTATCTTGGCGCCGTGGGGCTGGATGCCTTTGCGTTTTAAATACGGGTGCTCAGGGCTGGCAGATGCGCCTTCAGACCAGATGATCTCGACGGTGCTCGCAGCGGCTTCATTTTGTTTCTTACGCTCCAGGTCACGGGCGGCTTTGGCTGCGGCAACGCGGGCGACATGGGCCATTTCATCGGCCACGGTCAATTTTCGGCCGGTGTCGGCCTTTACCGTTTGCTCAATTCCTTGCCGCCAATCGCCCCATATCATGGTGCAGATGCCGTCAGCGTGGCCCACGTACCAGCCAGACCTGTCGGTCTTTTTCGGGTCGGTGCGGAAGCGGCGAAGCTGGCCGTCTAATATGATTTCATCCGGTGGCGACACGCCCGCCGCTAGCATTGCCTCGCGAAATTGCACCTCTGGCGGTGCGTAGGTAGGTTCAGGTGGCGGCGACCAGGGGCCGCCCAATATCTTTGTGAGGTCAGCCATTACGCACCCCGGCGCTCAGGTAGTCAGACAGGGCCTTGATTACACGGTGCGTCGGGTTTGCTTCAGGGTCATTCATAATGCTGCGGATCGTATTCGGATGGACGGCAACAGCCCGCGCCACCACCGAGATTTTCCGATCCCGCAAGGCTGCGCGAATCTCATCAAGAGTCATTCTTTTTCCCTCTTTTGTTAAAAAAATTGCAATCAGTTGTTGCATTCTATCGGATGCCTTGCTATAGTACAACCACTGCACGAACGGAATGGCCGACGATGCAGACAGATAGGAGTAAAAAAATGAACACAAACAATTTTGCCGCACTATTGGATGCTCTCAATTCATTGGAAAACGCGGCAACTGCCGCGCTGGTTGTAATTAACAACGTGCGCCCTGATGGTCAAATTTGCGGCGATCTTTCAAAAGCAATTAAAGCCGCCCGCGCGGCAATTTCCAAAGCCACAGGGGAGAAAATTTGAATGGCAATCAATCTTAAACGTAGCAGCGCGTTAGTCACTGAAAGCCCATTTCAAAAGGCACAAAAAATAAATTCAACCGGATGTCAGTCTGATTTGGTTTGGAACGGTAAAAATTTTGTTTCATATGCGAAGGCATATCAATTAATGGATTCACAAATAGTGAGCATCGTTTGGAGAGGGCAAGACCCAAAAACCAAACAAGAATTTTTTGATTTTTATAAAGAACTTCACCTCGCAATTTTTGGCCGTGAATTTCACGGTGGTGTTATTCAGACTGTTTGAGGAGGTTGTTATGGCAATCAATCTAAAACGCAGCAGTCAATTAGTAACTGCCGATGGCGTAAAGCTGCTTGTGTATGGGCAGGCAGGCGCGGGAAAAACTTCACTCATCAAAACATTACCGAACCCGGTGGTGCTATCTGCGGAAGGCGGCTTGCTCTCTATTGCGGATGCCGATGTGCCCTACATTGAAATCGGCAGCATGGATGATCTGCGCGAGGCTTATGTCTAATGATACGGCGACCACCG
>Ga0316617_100000096_pt1 | contig 18363 bp, 18 predicted proteins | sample OWC_Aug_M1_C1_D2_FD_207801 | JGI IMG/M metagenome (GOLD analysis project Ga0316617, IMG submission 207801) | Wetland soil microbial communities from Old Woman Creek delta, Ohio, United States - OWC_Aug_M1_C1_D2_B | ecosystem: Environmental > Terrestrial > Soil > Wetlands | place: USA: Ohio... | reverse complement strand
TTCCGGCATAGTACAGGCCGCAAACATAATAAGCACCAGCAGTAAAAGAAAACTCCTTTGCATCTTACTCCCCCTTATTTTCCTGGTATAAAACACTCCAGGGCTTGGCGTTTATCTGCTGAAGGACCTCCTGAAGTTCTGCTGTTGTCTCTGTCAGTGACTTGAGAAGAGTATCAAGGTTCTGCGACTGCAGGTTAACAGCAGCATCCACTGAATTTGATGTCCTCTCTATGCTTGAGATCATGTCCCCTGCCTTGTTGAGGTCTTCCCTTGCCTTCTTTATCAGCTGCGCGACCTCCCCCCTATTGTCCTTCAAAAGCCCCTCAACCTCATCCAGTACTATCTCGAGCTTCTTTGTAGCTGACCTGAGCCCGGCCGAAACTTTATCGACATTGGAGTTGGTAGAGACAACCGCCTTATTCAAATTTACTATGAGGTGTTCTACCCCGTCGAGGTTCTTCTGATTGAAGAGCTTGTCCACGTCCTTTATCAACCCGTCCACAGATCTCGTAAGACCTTCAACCCTCGACATAATCAAGGCAAATTGAACAGCCTCCTCGGAAGGGATGACATCTCCTACCTTGATCTTTTCGATCTTTTTGCCGGACTTCGTGTCGATCTGGTCAATCGCCAGCAGCAGGTACAGATCTCCCACAAATCCAAGCTGTGCTATCAACGCCCTTGTACCTTGATATACCGGGGTCCCCTGTTTCAAGCCGATTTCCATGACGACAGGCTCACCGGGGTCCTTTGGTTCTCTGACAGCCAGGACCCGCCCTACCCTCACGCCCCCCAGTTTTACCTGTGCGCCGGTTTCAAGGCCTGAGGTGTTCATCACCTTCACATAATAAACATCGAACTTTTCGAAAAAATTGCTGCCGCCGATCAGAATCACCAGGGCTGTAAGGATAAGAAAGGATGCGACTATGATTATTCCTGCCTTGATTTCTTCTTTCACTCCCGCCAAGACCTCCTTGTCCTATTAATCACCCGCGATGATCTTGAAATAATCATCAGGGGAGTATACCTCAGTCTCCGGCCGCCTCTCAAGGAACATTCTGATCCTGGGGTTCTCCGAAGCTTTCAGCTCGTCGAGCGTCCCTGTGAACAGGACATTCCCTGCATCGAGCATAATAATATAATCCGATATCAAAAATACACTGGCAAGTTCATGAGTCACCACAACTATCGTCATCCTGAATACATTCCTTAGCTTCAGGATAAGCTCATCAAGGCCTGCGGCAGTCACAGGATCAAGACCGGCAGACGGCTCGTCAAAGAAAAGAAACTCTGGGTCCAGCGCCATCGCCCTGGCCAGCCCTGCCCGTTTTTTCATGCCCCCGGAAAGCTGGGACGGATAAAAATTATCGAAGCCTGAAAGGTCAACAAGGTCAAGCTTCATTCTGACCATAATCTGGATAGTGGCGTCATTGAGTTTTGTATGCTCCCGTATGGGCAGGGCCACGTTCTCGGCAATAGTTATCGAATTCAGCAAGGCAGCGCCCTGAAACAACACCCCCATCTTCTTGCGCATTTCATCGAGTTCAGGTCCGGTCATCGCAGCGATGTCCTTATCGCCCACGAAAATATTGCCGCTCGTAGGCCGCAAAAGCCCTATAAGGTGTTTTAGCAGGGTACTCTTGCCACAGCCGCTCCCGCCGAGGATAACGGTTGTCTTTCCTTTCGGAATGGAAAAGGAGATCTTTTTGAGGATCTCCCTGTCTCCGTAATGTGTTACAAGGTCTACTACTTTGATTGCGTTTTCCATATCTTTATCCAATAACAAGTACTGTCAAAAATTAACCACAGAGCACACTGAGAAAAGATTTAAATGCAAAAGAGGTTTCGGTAAAGGCACTTCTCTCACTCTCCGCTCTCATTTTATTAGTCCTTTTATGCCGTCCCAGCTTCTAAAAAATAAAGAATTCTTTTTTCTCTGTGTCCTCTGTGGTGAATTTCTGTGGTTTCATGTCTTCATCCCTTCTTTCATAAAACTCTCGATGTTACCCCATACTCACGTAAAGTAATAAAACAGGGTGGTAAAAAAGAGGTCAAACACAATGACCAGAAAGATCGAGGCCACAACCGATGCGGTAGTCCGCCTCCCAACCTCTTCTGCCCCGCCGGTCACCTTGAACCCCTGATAAGCGCCTACAAGAGTAATTATGATGCCAAAAGCCCAGGCCTTGATCAGGCCTGTAAATATGTCCTTGACCAGAAGCGCATTCACGGTCTGCTGGTAATAGTTATACGGATGGACTTCAAGCAATGTGGTGGCAAGCAGGAACCCGCCGAATATGCCTATTATGTCAGAGATGATCGTCAGGGAGGGCACCATAATCATGAGCGCTATGAGTTTCGGCGTAACAAGGAACCTCACAGGGTTTATCCCCATAGTGGTGAGAGCGTCTATTTCCTCTGCCGCCTTCATCGAGCCGATCTCGGCAGCGAAGGCAGACCCGCTCCTGCCGGAAACAATAATTGCAGTGAGGATCGGGCTGAGTTCCCTTGTCAATGAGACCCCTACCAGATTCGCGACATAGATCAGGGCGCCGACTTTCTTGAGCTGATATGCAGCCTGCATTGCCAGGATTATCCCGACAAATAGCGAAATAGTGGCCACGATCGGAACAGAATTGTACCCGGCCTTTACCATCTCGGAGACAGTGGCCTTTACCCGTATTGCCTTACCCCTGAACGGCGAGATAAGCGTCCAGTAAAAGGCGTCGTTTATTATCTTCGAAGCGTCGTTTATGTCCCTTTGAATCGACATGGTATTTAACAGGGACTGCCTGAAACGTCCTTATTATTAGACAGCATCTTCTATATCCACGAAGATCTCGAAGACCTTATCGAGCTTAGAAAAACTGAAAATCTCCTTCACACCCACAGGCAGCCCGAAAAGACGTAACCTGCCGCCGTAGGTCTTCATGTGTTTCAGCGCCTCGACAAACGTCGCGATGCCGGAGCTGTCGATATAGGTGACCTTATTGAAATCAACCAACAGGACAGAAACCTTCATGCTGCTATGGCCGATCAGCTCCTCCCTCAAAGCAGGAGACGAATACATATCTATGTCCCCTTTGACAGTTATAACCTTGATGCCCTTATAGTCTGTTACCTCGATATCCATCGTCTATTCCTCTTTCAGGTATTTTATCAGTTTAAGCCGGTTGCCTTTTTTCTTTTTTTCATCGTAGGCAACAACATCAAACGCCCGCTTGATAAAATGTATGCCGAGCCCCCCGGGCCTGACATCGTCCAGGTCCCTTCCCCGCAATAATTCCGGGGCGACCTTCTTTCCGCTGTCCTCTATGACAGCTTCAAACGCCTCTTTAGTAATTCTATATTGTACGCGGATTTTTTTGCCAGTGTCTCCTTTGTACGCATGTTTGATAATATTTGCACAGGCCTCGTCAATAGCGAGTTTGAGCGTACTGATTACCGGCTCCTCAAGCCCTCCGGACACACACAGCCTTACTGTCACATCCCTGATCAGGCAGAGATATTTCGGAGCAGCCGGCACTGTAATCATTATCAGGTCCTTCATCCCGTTCCTTGTCCAAGAGGTAAGTTTAGCCTGAAAACCTTATTTCAACAAGGGTCAGATCATCAGCCCTGTCCATCCCCTTCGAAAAACTGTCTATCTTTTCCTGTATCAGGTCGAGCAGCTTCTCTTCATGGAGATGGTCCTTTACAAGGGCCGTGAGGTCATCAAACCCCATCCTCTGCCCCTCCCTGTTCTTTGCATCAAAGGCCCCGTCTGTCAGCAGGAGCAGCCTGTCGCCCTGTTTCATCGAAATAGACACAGCAGTATACTCGATGTCCATAATCCCCAGGGGCGGGCCTGCTTCAATGTTCATCACCTTTACCTCTTCCCCTGTTATCCATAGAAATGGAGGGTGCCCTGCAGCTGAAACAACCAAATCCCCGCTCACAGTGTCAGCAATCATGTAAATCGCTGTAAGGAAAAGACCGCGAGGCGCCTTTGTCATGAGAGCATTCAGATGGTTAAGCACGGCTTCAGGAGAATCTTCCCGATGGGCCAGATACCTGAAATCGCTGATAATCTTTGCCATATACAGCGCCGCGGAAATCCCTTTTCCAGAGATGTCGCCTATAAAGACGCCCGCCTGTCCTTCACCCAGTGCGACAAAATCATAGAGGTCTCCACCTACCTGTTTTGCAGGGACGTTTACCGCAGACACAACCATGCTGCCCTGTTTAAATACAGGGGACTCAGGCAGAAAACTCCTCTGGATAGTCGAGGCCAGGTCAAGCTCATGCATGTGCCGCTCATGCTCAAGGGATTCCTTGTGGAAGAGCGAGTTCTCTATCGCAATCGCCACCTGTCTGCAGAGGGTCTGGAATATCTCCAGATCATAGTCGCTGAAAGCGACCTTATGCCTTGGGTTCATTATTTCCGCGACGCCGATCAGGCCCCCTCTCCCGACAAGCGGCACAGCTATAAGGCTTTTAGTTGTGAACCCGGTCTGTTTATCGGCATCGCCGAGGAAACGTTTGTCCGCCCTAGCGTCAGCGATGACAAGCGGCTGCAGGTGCCGGGCCACATACCCTGCGATGCCCTGCCCGACCTTGACCGTGACCTTCTGTTTCAGCAGATCAGAGGTCTGTTCGTCCGTGGAGATCGCGACCTCAAACTCGAGGGCGTCTTTTTCCCTGTTATACATCAGAATGGAACAGGCCTCCGCGTCCATAACGCCCTTGGCCTTTTCCATGACAATCGTCATGAGCTCGTTGAAATCGAGCGTCGAGGATATAAGGGCAGAGACTTCGATAAGCATGCTGAGGTCCTGCATCTTCCTCTCGATACCTCTTAAGTATTCTTCTTCGACCTGTACCTGCTTCCTTTCCATAGTGACTTATGAAATAACAGATTTCAGCAGAGTTTTCAAGATAAATATTTTCGGCGTGCAGGACCGACCTTAAATTTCACTACTTCTTCTTTGTCTGAAATGCCCTTTTTGGGGTAACTGACCAGGTGGATAGACTGAAGGTGGAAGGCTTTTAGACTATCTCTCAAGACTTATGGCATTGGAGATGGCCGAACAGGAAGTTGTAAATGATCGACATACTTCAGCCTTCAGTCTAAACACCTGAGCAGACGCCTGGCTTCTCCCGAACACACCGCTGATATTCCCTCATATGCCGCCTTTTCAAATTAGCAGTTGTAAGAAGAGGCAGAGAGATTGTAAAATCATCAATATATGAAAATAAACTCTCTACAGCGCTTGTTCGGATGGGCCTTCGATAACGAGAGCAAACCAAACCTCGACATATTGAGTGAAGTGAGACTTTTTAAGGGGCTGAATAAGGTCCTGCTGAGAAGACTTCTCATAGAACTCTTCGAAAAAGAATATCATGCCGGAGAGATAATTTTTTCCGAAGGCGACAAGGGAAAGGCCTTGTATGTCGTGATGTCCGGAGTAGTTAACATTGTAAAAAAAGACGGGCCCGGCGATAAGGTACTCGCTTCGCTCGGTCCTGGCTCGTATTTCGGAGAACTGGCGCTTATCAATGAATCCCCGAGATTTGCCGCAGCGGTCGCGGTGGAAGAGACATATCTCCTCATAATGTATAAATCTTATTTTGACAATCTCATTAAGGGCAACAGCAGGATTTCGTCAAGGGTCTTGCTCAACCTTGCCGAGTGTCTCTCGGGATATATCAGCAGCAGGAACGTTAAAGACGCTTTTCCCCGCGACATCAGTGGATAGGGAATATGGATAACAGGAAAGACATCCACAGTGAACTCGTAAAAGGTATCAAGGTAGTGCACCATAAGATGCCGCTGTGGGTACTGTCCCTTATACTCGTTTCCGTAATCTTCGTATCAGCCTACCACGCCTCTGACCTTATCATCATACTCATTTTGTCAGGGGTGCTCGCATATATACTCAGCTCCGTCATTAACAAGATGCAGTCCCTTGGCTTGAAGAGGAAGGTGGCGGTCGTCCTGCTGTACCTTGTCCTGTTCGGTCTGCTTATCGGGGGCGAAGCCTTGCTCTCCCCATATCTGCGGCAGGAAATCGGGACTTTCTACGACAGGGTGCCCGAGTTTTCTCGGCAGATCGAGAGTATAGTCAAGCAACAATCGACAGATGCCTCCAAGGACTTCACGGTAATGGAGCAGGTCATCAGAAAAATCCTGCGCGAGGCAGTGATACCGGGCCTACTGATCAACCAGACGTTGGATTTTTCGTCTGTCTTCGGCTACGCAGCCCCGGTCGTTCTCGGTCTGATTCTTACCCCGTTTTTCGTGTTTTTTCTGCTCAAGGACTGGCCGGAGATGCTAAAGCGTATTATGAAATGGATACCCCCTGCATATGTCGAGACAACCGTATCAGCAATGTCCGAGATTAACGTGCTAGTGGGGAGATATCTGAGAGGGCTGGCAATCGACTGTTTGGCCGTCGGGATATTAGCCACGTGCGGTTTGTCGCTTCTCGGCATTCATTACCCGATCACCCTTGGAATACTGAGCGGATGCGCAAATGTCATCCCCTATATGGGCCCTCTCATTGCATGCATCACCGCAAGCCTGATCGCCTTTATCCAGTTCCAGAGCATCGGCGCGGTTATCAATGTACTACTGTTGTACACTGCCATAAAACTTACTGATGACCTGTTGATCCAGCCGCTCACTATAGGCAAGACATTGAGTCTTCATCCCATGCTGCTGGTAATAGCTATAGTTACCGGCGAAAAACTATTCGGTGTCATCGGTATGATACTTGCCGTTCCGATTGTGACCATAACGCTGAAAATTATCACCATCTTCTTTCTGGAACGCAGGAGGCCTGCTGCGAAAAGGGCCCCGGAAGCAGCAAGCAGGATGATCGTTTGACCAAATGCTGAAGATAGTCCCGATTTTTTCAGGAGGATGCACTTTTTGAAAGAACTCTGGCAAAGACTCCTGCTTGCCCTTTTCCTCCTGGGCTGTGTCATCTCCTTTGGTACCCTGGGGTATATGTTCATCGAGGGCTGGGACCTGCTGGACTCGCTCTACATGGCCATCATCACCCTGGCAAGTGTAGGATATAAAGAAGTACACGAACTCTCAGTCTACGGCAGGATATTTACGATCGTTTTTATCATAGGCGGGGTTGCTACCGTTGCATTTACTCTGACAGCGGGCGTCAAAATTATTCTGGAAGGTGAACTGCAAGACGTATTCGGGAGGAGAAGATTGGAAAAGAAGGTAAGAGAACTGAAAAATCACTATATCATCTGCGGCTACGGCAGGATGGGCAAAATCATCTGCCGTGAGCTCAGGGAGAAAAACCAGAAGTTTGTGGTCATCGAAAAGGGACCTAATCTCACGGCAGATACAGAAGACGCCCTGATCGTCCAGGGGGATGCTACCAGGGATGAGACCCTGAAGGAAGTTGGGATCGACAAGGCCAGGGGACTGATATCAGTCCTGCCCACTGACGCAGAAAACCTCTTTGTAGTCCTGAGCGCCCGCGGCCTGAACCCCCATCTCTCGATTGTAGCAAGGGCAGGCGAAGAGGGTTCGGAGAAGAAGCTCCTGAGGGCAGGGGCGGACAAGGTTGTCTCACCGTACCACATTGGAGGGTTGAGGATAGCTCAGACGGTCCTTAAACCCGCGGTGGTGGACTTTATCGAGTTCGCTACAAAGAGCGGCAATATCGACCTCCAGATGGAAGAGGTGTCAATACTGGAGTCTTCCCACCTTGCCGGTCTCACGCTTGATGAGTGCGGTTTTGGGCGTGAACTCGGTGTAATCATAGTAGCGATAAAGAAAGCCGACGGCGACCTCAAGTTCAACCCGACTTTCCGCAGCGCCGTCCATGCCGGAGACACGCTCATCGCGCTCGGGGAGACCTCAAAGCTGAAGATACTCGAAGATATGGCAAAGACGAAAAAAGGTAACAACTTTAGGTAGATAGACTGAAGGTGGCCAAAAGTAGGCGCTTTAAGCGAAGGCTTTTAGATGAACTTTCAACACTCAGGGCATTTGAGGCGGCCAAATAGACAGGTGTAAAAGATTGGTATACTTCAGCCGTCAGTCTTCAGCCCAAACACCTGAGCAGTTTTAAAAAAGGCTTGTCCGGTAAACTGACAATTTCCTGCTACGGCCCGCAGCGTATGGTCCGCCGGTCCGTAACTATCAGGTTGACCCTCATATCGTGAGGTTCTGACGGGACCGAATCCAGGACCTGTTCCTCATAGGCAGGCGCGATGACCGGAATGTCTTTTTTAAGCCCGGAAAGCAGCCTGTCATAATAGCCCCCTCCGTACCCCACTCTGTTACCGGAGGCGTCGTACCCTGCGCCAGGGATGATCACTATATCTACGTCATTGACGCTCATCTGTCCTGCCTCAGCAGAAGGCTCAGGGATGCCCATATATCCGGGCGTCAGGTCACCTAAGTCCCTCACTTCAAAGAGCAGAAGATCATGTGTGGCTGTATCGACCTTCGGAAGGACAACGCGTTTTCCCATGGAAAGTGATATCTTTATGAGTTCAGTTGTATCAACTTCTGATCTGAATGAGGCAAAGAAGAATATGATGCCGGCATTTCTGAATTCCCCTAGAGACAAAAGACCCTCCCGGATTATTCTGTTTTTTGCCTTTCGCACTTCCGGGGGAATGCTGTCTCTTTTTCCGAGGAGTTCCTTCCTGACCCCGGCCTTATCCTGCATCAAGAATCTTTTCTATGGCCAGCTTGATTTTATTCACCTCAGCTACTGTCACGGGTGAAAAACTGAATGGAGAAGCCCCCTTTAAATCAGCCTCCATTACATCGTGGTTAAAACTGATATGACCTGCTATCTCAATGTCGCCTATGCCGTTTTTGATGAATTCCAGGTCTTCCGGACCCCGCACCTTGTTCGCAACAACAAAGACAGTTTTCACCCCGAGTTCTCTGGCCATATCCCTTACAACTCCAGCCGTCTGCATGCTCCTCTGTCCGGGTTCGACAACAACGATAAACGCGTCGACAGATCCGGCAGTGCCCCTCGTCAGATGCTCTATCCCTGCCTCCATATCAACAATCACGACCTCATCTCGCTCAACGACCAGATGCTTCAGCAGCCTCCTGAGGAGAACGTTTTCAGGACAGTAACACCCAGATGAAGCTGCCTTTGATTTCCCCATAATAAGGAGGGTTATGCCGTTGATCTTAAATCCAAGACCCTCGGGAAGGTCATCAACCCTGGGGTTGAGTTTGTATATACCGGCGCTTCCTGGTTTTGCCCCTGTTCTTTCCTCGATAAGCTCGCCGAGCTCTGCGATGGGTCTTATCCTGGCGGCATCCTCCCTGGACACTCCCAGCGCAGAGGCAAGGTTCGCGTCCGGGTCCGCGTCAACAGCGATCACCTTTTTGCCTTCTGCTGCGAAAAGATAACTCAGTATTGACGAAAGTGTCGTTTTCCCAACCCCGCCTTTTCCTGTAACCGCGATCTTCATGCAAAGATTCTAGCATTATCTCGCAGACATGTCAAAGGCGGTTTTGTTTGATTTTTCAATGGGTTATACAGTATTATCTCTGAATGGAACTGAAGAAACTGATCGATGACTCGAACAATTATCTCATGCACACTTACAACAGGTTTCCTGTTGCCATCAGAAAAGGCAGGGGGATGAAGGTCTGGGACACCGACGGAAAAGAATACCTTGATTTTCTGGGTGGCGTTGCTGTCAATTGTCTGGGGCACTGTCATCCTAAAGTAGTAGTTGCGATACAGAAGCAGGCGCAGAGGCTCATCCATATATCCAATTATTTCCATATAGAGTCCCAGACAAAGCTCGCCAAGGTCCTTGTCGATAACTCCTTTGCCAATAAGGTCTTCTTCTGCAACTCAGGAGCTGAAGCCAACGAGGCCGCGATCAAACTCGCGAGGAGATACTTCAAGGAACTGGTCGGACAAAATAAATTCGAGATCATTACCGCGCTTAACTCTTTCCACGGAAGGACCCTCGGCACCCTTAGCGCCACCGGGCAGGAGAAGTTCAAGATCGGCTTTGACCCGCTGGTGCCTGGGTTCAAACATGTGGAATACAACGACGTCAGGGCGATAGAAAATGCCATAACAAATAACACATGTGCCGTAATGCTGGAGCCGGTACAGGGCGAGAGCGGGGTGAAAATTCCGGACGAGGACTACCTGCGCGAGGTGAGAAAACTCTGTGACAAACACAGCATACTCCTGGTCCTCGATGAAGTGCAGACCGGTATGGGCCGGACAGGGAAGCTTTTCGCCTATGAAAATTCCGGCATTGTCCCTGACATCATGACCCTTGCAAAGGGACTGGCCGGTGGTTTTCCGATCGGCGCAACGCTCGCCTCCGATAAAGTTGCGGCTGCGTTTGAACCCGGAACGCACGGCTCCACCTTCGGGGGAAACCCCCTGGCCTGCAACGCAGCGCTTGCGACACTGGATGTCCTGATCGAAGACGATTTTATCCTCGACCAGTGCAGAAGGATGGGGACGTACTTCAAAAAGAGACTTGAGGAACTGCAAAAAGAGTTTCCCAGCGTAATCGCCGAAGTGCGGGGTATGGGTCTCCTGGTCGGGATCGAGCTGACCAGGGACGGCGCGCCTCTGGTGAAGGAGTGCATGGAAAAAGGCCTGCTGATCAACTGCACCGCCGGCAATATCCTGCGGTTCATGCCTCCCTTGATCATAACTGAAAAAGAGATAGACCAGCTCGTAGACATACTCGAGCAGATTTTTGACCGCCTTTCATAGGGGAGAACCATGAAAAAAGATTTTCTTGCGTTGACAGATTTGACTAAAGATGAATTATCGGCCCTGCTTAAAAGGGCTGTTGACCTTAAGGCCGGCAAAGACAAGAGCGCCTGTCCTTTGATAGGAAAAAATATCGGACTGCTCTTTGAGAAACCTTCTACCCGGACACGCGTATCTTTTGAAGTAGGGGTCCACCAGCTCGGCGGGAATACCACCTATATGAGCCCGGCGGAAATGCAGCTGGGTCGCGGAGAGACAATGGCTGACACTGCAAAGACCCTGTCCCGTTACCTGGACGGAGTTGTGGTCCGCACCTTCAGCCACCCGGGCCTTAAACAGTTTGCTGCAAATTCTACAATGCCGGTAATCAACGGCCTCAGCGATATCCATCACCCGTGTCAGGCCCTGGCCGACCTCATGACCATCTACGAAAAGAAGGGAGGATTCAAAGGCCTCAAAGTCGCTTTCATAGGTGACGGCAATAATGTATGCAATTCCCTTATCGAGGCGTCCTCTCTGATGGAATTCAACCTAACTGTCGCTTGCCCCGAAGGCTTCGACCCGGACCCGGAGGTCCTGGAAAATGCGAAGGCTTCCTCAAAGAGCGAGATCATTGTCCTCAATGACCCCAAGGAAGCTGCCGGAATGGCTGATGTCGTCTATACCGACGTCTGGGTTAGCATGGGGCAGGAAAAAGAAACGGAAGCAAAGAGGAGAAAATTCCAGAATTACCAGATCAGCAGCAGGCTGCTTTCGTGCGCGAAAAAAGATGTCACTGTACTGCACTGCCTCCCGGCCCATCGCGGCGAAGAGATCACAGACGAGGTCATGGACGGCCCTCACAGCGCTGTTTTCGACCAGGCCGAAAACCGCCTCCATACCCAGAAGGCGCTGCTCGAAATCCTGATTAAATAAAAGATCTTCCGGTTAAAAAACTTACGGCTGGTAGGCTGATTTGTCTCCGATGTCATAGTGGACCGGCATGAAGACCTTTCTGAACGTAAAGAAAACCAACATGACCGCTATCAGGACAAATCCGTATGCAGCACTTTTCCCGCCCAGCGCGCCGAGGGCATAAAAGAATATATACGCCGGCATCAGGAAAGCAAGGATGTAGCCTTCAATAAGCCTGAAGCAGAACGCCTCCTTAGCGGCAACAAAGCCGAGGCATACAGAAAGAGGAAGCAGCAAAAGAGCGCCGTAAGGCGGCACTCTGAACAGCGGCATTACAGGGTTCCCGTGTCCGACGAAGAACAGGACCGCCAGGCAGACAACAGCCAGATAATAAATCTTCTTCAGGAACCGGTAAAACTTCCCGATATAAAGGTGGATGAAGAAAACGCTGAGCCCGACGCTGAAATATAAAACGAGAAGCAGTATGTTCAAGCTGAGACCTGAAACGATAAAAGGAAAAACCGGACCGTCACCGGTCTGAGGGCTTTTGAAGACAATGAATGCGCAGAGACTGATTATAGCGGCAGAGAGGAATATACCGGCGCGGTAAAGGATTACGGTTATCTTGTCCTCTTTTGTAAGGGGCTGGAAGTAGTTTGTATCGCCCATGAGAAAGTATACCATAGAACAGACCGGAAAGCTTCTTCAGGTATTTGGTAACTTTGCGCTACGACATGCAACCCACCCCTGCACCCCTCACGAGAGGGGAATAAAGCATGGCACCCTCCTGGGAGGGGCAGGGAGGTGGGTTTCCACCCGTAACTGACGGGATACGTCTGAACAATCTTTTTGTGTGATTTTTTTTTAAAAGGCCGTTATAATCAGCAGAAGAATTCGATAACCAGGAGAAGACCATGGCGAAGACTACGATTCAGGACTTTTTGAAGAAAAAATCCGAAGGCAGTAAGATCACTATGCTCACCGCTTATGACTATCCCTTTGCACAGATAGTCGATGAAGCCGGGATCGACGGGATAATTGTTGGTGATTCTCTGGGTATGGTCGTGCAGGGGCTGGAAAACACACTTCCGGTGACTATGGACGAGATGATTTATCATACAAAAATAGTTGCCCGGGCAGTCAAAAACGCCCTTGTAATAGGCGATATGCCGTTTATGTCTTACCAGTCAAGTCTGGAAGAGGCGGTCAGGAACGCAGGAAGGTTTTTGAAGGAGGCAGGCGCTTCTGCTGTCAAACTCGAAGGTGGGTCCGAAGTCGCCGAACAGATCAGGGCAATGACCAGGGCAGAGATCCCTGTGATGGCGCATATCGGACTAACGCCGCAGGCGATCCATAGGATGGGCGGATATAAGGTGCAGGGCAAGACCGAGGAAGCCGCAAAAAAGCTGCTCAAGGAAGCCCATATCGTTGAAGACGCCGGCGCCTTTGCCCTTTTGCTCGAGGCCATACCCATAAATCTTGCAAAAAAGATCACCAAAGAGCTTTCGGTCCCTACGATAGGTATAGGGGCAGGTCCGCATTGCGACGGACAGGTCCTCGTGTTGCACGATGTAATCGGTATGTTCGAGCGGTTTATACCGAAATTCGTCAAACGTTATGCAAACCTGAAAGAAGAGGCGCTGAAGGCGATAAAGACCTACAGGAAAGAAGTAGAAACAGGCGTCTTTCCCTCGGATGAACAGAGTTTTAAATAAAGAAGCATTAACCACAGCCAAAAGTAGCCAACAGTAGGTAAGCATCCATAAATCGCATCACAGATGCGAATGGATGACTTAGCGCTTTAAGCGAGAGCACAGAGAACAACAGGGCGCAGAGTAATAGCCATAAAGGTTAGATAGAATAACTCTGTGAACTCTGTGGTTAAACTGCCGTTTTCAGCCTTACTGTATTAATCAGAAAATTAATTCTCGCTTCGAAATATGCTTATGTTATAATCCACCAAAATAGCTGGTCGCTTGGGGTGACTGGGACGATAGCTGGACAATAACTATGCTGGGCTACATAAGAAAAAGCTTAAGTAAAAAATTCCTGCTTGTTATGATGGCAAGTGTTGCTCTAATCATGTTAGGTGTTGTCTACCTCACTTATTCGTTCGGGACAGAAGAAATGCTGCGCTCGATGGATATCAGCAACGAAGAAACCGCCGCGGCCATATACGCCGGAATTAAATACCCCATGTCTGTCGGGGACAGCGGGGCCGTTCAAAGGGAACTGCTCGCCATAAATGAAATAGTAAAGGACATAGACATTTATATCTGTGACAGCAGGGGCACAATCAAATTTTCAACTGATAAGTCTGCCGTCAAAGCAGCGTTGGACAGTCACATCCCCAATAAAGCGGCCGTTTCCGCCCTTCAAAAGGCCCTGCGGTCCGGTGATGCGCCTGTAAGCGGGTTTACTGAAGAAGAAGCAGGCAAAAACTACCTCATACATATACATGCCATCCTCAATGAGGAGGAGTGCTTCAGGTGTCATGACCGCGGGAAAAAAGTATTGGGAGCAATCGTCTCAAGGAAAGCTACAGACCGTAATTATGCGGCCATTGCTAATATCAGGGACTCGCTTCTTATGATCAGTATTGTGGGGATATTTGCAATCATCGCCATTACTCAGGCCCTTCTGGTGAGGCTTGTAAGCCAGCCTCTCAAGGCTCTTCTCAAAGATATCAAACGCCTACCTGAACAGATATCCAAAGGCGATTTTGTCTCCGGAAGCGCAGTTACCCGCGAAGACCAGATAGGTGCCCTCCAGAATGCCTTCGGCGACATGGCGGTCGAGATATATGAGAAAAGCCATGCAATTGAGATGTCGAACACTAAACTTGAACAAGCGTACCTGGAACTGGAGTCCTTTGCATATTCAGTTTCACATGACCTCAGGGCCCCCCTCAGGAACATAGACGGGTTCTCGAAGATACTGCTCGACGAATACGCGCCAACGCTGGACGACAGGGCAAAGCATTATCTAATGAGGGTGAGAAACGGGACAGAAAGGATGTCTCTCCTGATCGATGATATGCTGGCCTTTTCACGCATCGGCAGGGCTGAACTCCAGTTTAAGAGAATAAACTGCGCTGAAATCATCAAACCGGTCCTCGATTATTATGCAGCTGAATCAGAAAAGAGAAAGGTTTCGGTCATCCTGCAGGATCTTCCCGATATAAACGGAGATCCGGTGCTTATGCAGAGTCTGTTTGCAAATTTCATATCCAATGCGTTCAAATACAGCAGGAACACGGAACAGCCTGAAATTGTAATAGGATATGACAGAGGCAGAAAGGCCATTTTCGTAAAAGACAACGGCGTGGGCTTTGAGATGAAATATCATGACAAGGTGTTCCAGGTCTTTCAGCGGCTCCATCTCCCGGAGGAATATGAAGGGACAGGTATAGGTCTCGCAATCGTCAAAAGAATAGCCGAGCGTCATCATGGCAGGGTGTGGGCCGAATCAGAACCTGGTAAAGGCGCAACATTTTATATAGATTTACCGATATTCAAGGAGGTTTGATTTCATGGACAAAGGTATAAACATTCTTCTTGTTGAAGACAACCCGGATGATGTCGAACTGACATTGCATGCCCTGAAGAAGAACAAGATCGTAAACCCTGTAAAAATAGTCAGGGACGGGCAGGAAGCCCTCGATTATCTTTTCCGGAAAGGGAAGTATGAGTCGAAGGACTATGACCTGCCGAATATGATACTGCTGGATCTCAAACTACCAAAAGTGGACGGCATCGAGGTGCTGCAGAAGATAAAAAGCGACCGGAAGACGAAGCTTATCCCTGTCGTTGTGCTGACTTCCTCCAAGGAAGAAAGTGATTTAATGAGAAGCTACGATCTCGGGGTGAATAGTTATATCAGAAAGCCTGTTGATTTTGACCAGTTTGTGGAGACAGTGCGGCATATAGGCTTTTACTGGATGCTGATTAATGAGCAGCCCCAGGTAAAGTAACAGGTGGGCGAGGTCTTAAAGCAACTCCGTGTGTTCTTCCTTGAGGACAACCCTGACGATATCGAACTGGAGCTCTATGAACTGACGAGTTCCGGCTACCAGGTCACATATGATGCTGCAAGGAACAAGAAGGAATTCATGGAGAAACTTCCCTCTCTGGATGCCGATATCATACTGGCCGATTACTCGCTTCCGGATATCACAGGGTTCGAGGCCATTGAAATCATAAAGCAGCGGAGCATCGATGTCCCTGTTGTATTGATCACCGGCGAAGGGAACGAGCAGGCGGCTGTTGACAGCCTGAGGCTGGGGGCGGTGGATTATATCATCAAAAGGAATATATCCGGCCTTTCGGCAAGGGTCGGCAGGGTACTGGAGATATGGGCTGACCGGAAGGCAAAAAAACGCGCTGAAGACGAAGAGATAAGACTCCAGCAGCTTCTTTTTGAAAAACAGAAGCTGGAGGCCATCGGCAAATTATCAGGCGGTATCGCACATGATTTCAATAACATCCTTACCGGGATCATGGGATTTTCGGAAGTTTGTCTTGGCAGCGCGGAAGCAGGTTCTAATTTATACAAGAGATTAGAGACTATCATCGCCCTTTCGCAAAAAGGCGGCGAACTGGTAAAGCAGCTTCTTATCTTCAGCAAGAAAATGTCTACGGAGATGAGGGACGTGGATTTCAACTTCTTCCTCAAGGACACGATCCATTTCCTCAAACGCATTGTTGAGGAGACCATCGAGATACGGTTGGATCTGCATAAAGGCCCTCTTCCGGTAAGGTGTGACACTGGACAGTTTACCCAGGTCATCATGAACCTTATTCTGAATGCCAGGGACGCTATGCATGGCAAGGGTATGATAACGATGAAGACTGAAAAAAGTCTGCTGCCGGGTGCGGAGACTTCTGTTTCAGGGCTTCAGCAGGAATACTGTTTATGCCTCTCTGTCAGCGATACCGGTGAGGGGATTGAGGCGGTTGATATCCGGAAAATATTCGACCCTTATTTCACGACAAAAGAACTGGGCAGGGGGACCGGACTCGGCTTGTCAATCGTGTTTTCGATCATAAAAGCACACGGAGGGGGGATACGGGTTTTCAGCAATAAGGGCCATGGCACTACCTTTAAAGTATATCTGCCTTTATTGCCTGAAGGCGAAGCTGAAGAGCAATCTCCGTTTTATGAGAAGATACCTGATAAGGCAAAAGATAATATAAGGGGGACTGAAACGGTCCTTATTGCAGAAGATGAAGATGTTATCCGGAACATGCTCTCCTCATTTTTACAAGCGGCCGGTTACCGAGTAATAGCTGCACGGGATGGGGAGGAGGCCTTTAGTCAATACAGGGCCTCCGCAGAGAAAGTCGACATTGTTGTTTCGGACATGCTCATGCCTAACAAGGGGGGAATCGAACTCTTTCAGAATTTGCTGGAGATAAATCCTGAGGTCAAATTTGTCCTCGCCACGGGTTACAGCCTCGCAGATCAGGACAAAAGGTTGCTGCAGAAGATGAGCGCGATCCGGCAAAAACCCTATACTTTAAACAAGGTCGCCAGACTCATCAGGGACATCCTCGACGCTTAGTCTTGATGGTCTAGTAAAAAGACTCGAACTCACCGAAAGACTCAGGGTGACAAAGCGAAGGGTTCACAGGGTGACACTTTATCCCGTCTGCGAGACCGTCGGTCTTACTGCTGCGCTTTTTCCTCCGGCACGATAACAGGCTCAGCCTTCAGTTTCAGGACACGACGCCCTTTCATCGCAACAATAGTAAATTTCATGGTCTCGGTCGTATATTCGTCGCCGACAGCAGGCAGTCTCTGGAGATTGGAAATAAGAAATCCGCCGATAGTATCGTATTCGTTCGATTCCGGGATCTCGAAGCCATAATCCTCGTTGAGATCTCTAATGGCAAGAGAGGCGTCGATCAGCATCTTGCCGTTCGGCAAACTCTGGACAGGACTTTCCGTATCGTATTCATCGCGTATCTCTCCCACGATCTCTTCAATGAGGTCCTCTATGGTAACAAGACCTGTGACCCCGCCGTATTCATCTATTACGATGGCCATATGCTGTCTTTTCTTCTGCATCTCGCGCATGAGGGAGCTGATTTTCATTGTTTCCGGTACAAAAAGCGCGTTATGCAGGATCTTGGGAATTGATATCTCCCGCCCGCATGCCAGTTCATTGAAGACATCCTTGTTGTAGAGGATGCCCTTGATATCGGATTTGTCCCTGCCGTATACAGGATAGCGCGAAAAATTTTCCGAGGAGATAGTCTTTACAATGACATCCTGAGATGAATTGATGTTGAACCCTACCATAGCAGTGACCGGCACCATCACGCCTTTGACCGAAATGTCGGTAAAACGGAAAACGCTGTGTATCAGTTCATGCTCCGTAGGTTCAAAGATGCCCCTGTCCGTCCCTTCCTCGATAAGAAGCTTGATCTCTTCCTCACTGATGAACGAGCGCTCGGAAAAGGCCTTTGCCCCGAAGGGGCTCAGTACGAGGTTTGTGCTTGAGGTCAATGCAGTAACGAAAAGCGACGAGATTTTGGATACGAATGTCAGGGGACCGGCCACAAAAAGTCCGATCTTTTCAGGATTTCTTAATGCTATGGATTTGGGTACGAGTTCCCCTATGATCAGGGTTAGATATGAGATTACGATGACCACAATGCCTATTGATATGGCCCCCGCGCCTTTCGCGATGAACGGTACCGGAATGGATGCTATGAGCGGTTCG
>Ga0316617_100000095_pt1 | contig 18613 bp, 17 predicted proteins | sample OWC_Aug_M1_C1_D2_FD_207801 | JGI IMG/M metagenome (GOLD analysis project Ga0316617, IMG submission 207801) | Wetland soil microbial communities from Old Woman Creek delta, Ohio, United States - OWC_Aug_M1_C1_D2_B | ecosystem: Environmental > Terrestrial > Soil > Wetlands | place: USA: Ohio... | reverse complement strand
TGCCTAGGTAACGGTCACTGTCGCCGTCGCGCAGTTCCACTGCCTCCTTGCTGCCCGTGGAGGCGCCGGAAGGCACCGCTGCGCGGCCGATGATGCCGCTTTCCAGCAGGACATCGGCTTCCACGGTCGGATTGCCACGCGAATCCAGAATTTCACGTGCGACGACTTCTACGATAGCACTCATGTATTTTCCTTAAAATCAAATGGACAGGATTAACAGGATGCACAGGATTAAACCAACCCCGAATAGCAATCCGGTTAATCCCGTAAATCCTGTCTAAATTTCGTTCTCAATAAACCCGTGCTGCTTCACCATACGGTCGATCTCGACCAGCGTGTGCAGCAGGGCTTTCATTTTATGCAACGGCCAGGCGTTGGGGCCATCGGACAGGGCTTCGGCGGGGTTCGGGTGCGTTTCCATGAACACGCCAGCCACGCCACTCGCCACTGCCGCACGCGCCAGCACCGGCACGTGCTCGCGCTGCCCGCCGCTCTTGTCCCCCTGGCCCCCAGGTTGCTGTACCGAATGGGTGGCATCGAACACCACCGGGCAGCCGGTGTTGCGCATCACCGCCAGCCCGCGCATGTCGGAAACCAGCGTGTTGTAGCCAAAGGAAACGCCGCGCTCGCACACCATGATGTTGTCCGCGCCGCCATTAGCTGTCTTGGCCTTGTCCACCACGTTCTTCATGTCCCACGGCGCCATGAACTGGCCCTTCTTGATGTTCACCGGCTTGCCGGAACGCGCACAAGCCTCGATGAAATCGGTCTGCCGACACAGGAAAGCCGGCGTTTGCAGTACATCCACCACCGCAGCCACTTCCGGCACTTCATTCTCGTTATGCACGTCGGTCAGCACCGGCACGCCGATTTGCTTCCGCACTTCCGACAGGATGCGCAGGCCTTCCTGCATACCTAGTCCGCGGAAGGTCTTGCCGGAGCTGCGATTGGCCTTGTCGTAGGACGATTTGTAGATGAAGTTAATACCAATCGCGGCACACATTTCCTTCAACTGACCAGCGGTGTCCAGCGCCATCTGTTCCGATTCGATTACGCATGGGCCGGCAATCAGGAACAGGGGGTGATCAAGACCGACGTCAAAGTTGCAGAGCTTCATTATTTGCTTCCCTTGCGTTGGATGGCAGCTTCGACGTAGGCCTTGAACAGCGGATGGCCGGCACGCGGGTTGGATGTGAATTCAGGGTGAAACTGGCAGGCAACGAACCAGGGATGCACGTCCTGCGGCAGCTCGACCATCTCGCACAGGTTCTCGGTCGGGGTGCGTGCCGACACCACCAGGCCTGCGGCTTTCAGCCGATCAACATAGTGGTTGTTGACTTCGTAGCGGTGGCGGTGGCGTTCGTTGACTTCGCTACCGTAGATCTGCGCGGCCAACGTGCCGGGAACGATCGGGCATTTCTGCGCGCCCAGGCGCATGGTGCCGCCGAGGTCGGAGTTTTCATCGCGCTTCTCGGTCTTGCCGGAGGCATCCTTCCATTCCGTAATCAGGCCGACCACAGTATGCGGCGATTCCGGGTCGAACTCGGTGCTGTTGGCTTTTTCCAGCCCGGCCACGTCGCGCGCGAACTCAATCACGGCCAGCTGCATGCCGAGACAGATGCCCAAGTAAGGCACCTTGTTCTCGCGGGCGTAGCGGATAGCTGCGATCTTGCCCTCGGTGCCGCGCTTGCCGAAACCGCCCGGCACCAGAATTGCATCCATGTTCGCCAACGCGCCACAGCCGTTCTTCTCGATCTCCTCGGAATCCATGTAATGGATTTTCACCTTGGAACGCGTATGCATGCCGGCATGGATCAACGCTTCGGTGAGCGACTTGTAGGATTCGGTCAGGTCAACGTACTTGCCGACGAAGGCGATGTCGACGTGATGCTGCGGATGCTCCAATGCAGTAATGAGATGCTTCCAGACTGACAGGTCGGCCGCCTTGGCGAGTATTCCGAGCTTGTGGCAGACGATTTCGTCCAGCATCTGGTCGTGCAGCATGCCCGGAATCTTGTAGATCGAATCGGCGTCCACGGCGGAAATCACCGCTTCCGGCGCGACGTTGGTGAACAGGGCGATCTTGCGGCGCTCATCTTCCGGAATCGGACGATCAGCGCGGCACAGCAGGATATCCGGCTGGATACCGATTTCGCGCAGTTCCTTGACTGAGTGCTGCGTCGGCTTAGTCTTCAATTCGCCGGCGGTGGGTATCCAGGGCAGCAGCGTCAAATGCACATAGCAGGCATTGCCGCGACCTTCCTCGATGCCCATCTGGCGAATAGCCTCCAGAAACGGCAGCGATTCGATATCGCCCACGGTACCGCCGACTTCGACGATCGCCACATCGGCGCCTTCCGCACCACGCTTGATGTTGGCCTTGATTTCATCGGTGATATGCGGAATGACCTGCACCGTCTTGCCGAGGTATTCGCCGCGCCGCTCCTTGCGGATGACGTTCTCGTACACTTGGCCGGTGGTGAAATTATTGCGCTTGCTCATGCGTGCGCTGATGAAGCGCTCGTAATGACCCAAGTCAAGGTCGGTCTCGGCACCGTCATCGGTGACGAACACCTCTCCATGCTGGAATGGGCTCATGGTGCCAGGATCGACGTTGATATAGGGATCCAGCTTGAGCATGGTGACCCGGATGCCGCGCGATTCAAGAATGGCGCCCAGCGATGCGGCGGCAATCCCCTTGCCCAGGGAAGAAACCACGCCGCCGGTAACGAATACGTATTTGGTCATGAGAGGCAGGAATTGGGTAGTGGCGGACGGGAGCTAATTTTACCGGAAACAGGGTGCTGGAACAATGAAGGTTTACGGGAAAACGGCTGGGAGAATGCAGAAAGGGCTCGCCATCTCACCATCCCGCACTAACGCGTGAAAGCGGCCAGATCAATAGTCAACCGACCCCAAAGCCGGTCAAATACCCTCTGACCATGACCAACATCACCAGTACTCCAGAACCTGGCCTGGCCGGTAATGCCCCGTGCCCCCACCAGCCCTCCGGACTCCAGCCTTCTGCGCAAATGCCGCGCCACGGCCGACCCGGTATCGATGATGGCAATCTGATCACCCACCAAGGACTCTATCGGCTGGCGCAAGAACGGATAGTGCGTGCAGCCAAGCACCAGCGTATCGGCCCCCTCCTGCAGCATCGGTTCAATATATTTCCATAGCAATGCACGTGTGGATGGCGATTCGATTTCGCCGCGCTCGACGCATTCCACCAAACCGTGCGCAGCCTGCGTCACCACCCGCACTCCCTGGCCGTAACTCTCCAGTAGCGCTGCAAAGCGCGCGCTTTGCAGCGTGCCGCTGGTGGCCAGTACGCCAACCACGCCGCTGCGCGTAGCGGCTACGGCCGGCTTGACTGCCGGTTCCATACCGACAATGGGCATGTCGAAGCGTTCGCGCAGCATCGCAGCAGCGGCTGCAGTCGCAGTATTGCAGGCGATGACCAATGCCTTGGCGCCCTGCTCGACCAGAAACCCCGCCAGCAGCAAAGAACGTTGCTGGATTTGTTCCGGTGTTTTGCAGCCGTAGGGCGCATGCGCGGAATCCGCCACGTAGAGCAAATCCTCATGTGGCATTTCTGCGTGGATATGCTTCAGCACCGACAAACCTCCTACGCCGGAATCGAACACCCCGACAGGGGCTTGGGCTGTTACTGCTTTTTCCAACTCCCGTATCCTTTGAATTGCGCTATGGCTTCCGCCATTTCCTGCTCGGTGAGTAGTTCCGGGCCACCGACCTGCAGCGTGCGCCAGTATTGTTCGCACAGGGTTTCCACCTCCACTGCCACGGCCAGTGCATGCCCCAGTTCTCGTCCAAGCGCAATCATGCCGTGGTTAGCCAGCAGGCAGGCTTTACGGTCTTGCAGGGCGACCAGGGCGGCATCCGACAATTCCTGCGTGCCAAATAACGCATAAGGCGCGCAACGGATACTGTCGCCGCCAGCCAGCGCGATCATGTAATGGAATGGGGGAATGTCGCGGCGCAGGCAGGCCAGCGTGGTGGCGAACATGGCATGGGTATGGATAACCGCACCCACTTCCGGCCGAGTGTGCAGGATGTCGCGATGAAAGCGCCATTCGCTGGATGGCGCATGCTCTCCCTCGACGCGGCCATCGAAATCCATCCAGACCAGATCGCGTAACGTCATGAAATCCGCGGCAATGCCGGATGGCGTGATCAGGAAGCCGTTACCGTCGCGCACGCTGACGTTGCCGGCAGTGCCGCGATTGAGACCGGTTTCCGTCAGTTTACGGGTGATGTGCAGTAGCTTTTCGCGCAGGGGCTTCATGATTTCCGTTCCGGGAGTAAAGTATGCAACTTGCCCGGCGCACATATGCCGCGCTCGGTGATGATGCTCGTCACCAGCCGCGCCGGCGTGACATCGAAAGCCGGATTGGCGGCTGCGGAGCCTTCTGGCAGGATATCCACCGTTGCCAGCGCACCGTCCGGCAGCTTGCCGGTCATGCGACCGACTTCGTCGGCACTGCGCTCTTCGATGGGAATTTCGCGCAAGCCGTCATGCATGCTCCAGTCGATGGATGGAGAAGGCACAGCGGCGTAAAAAGGCACGCCGTTATCATGCGCGGCCAGCGCCTTGAGATAGGTGCCGATCTTATTACAGACATCGCCGCTACGCGTCACGCGATCGGCACCGACGATGACAACATCGACACGCCCATGCTGCATCAAATGGCCGCCCGCATTGTCGGTGATCACGGTATGCGGGACGCCATGCTGCCCCAGTTCCCACGCCGTCAGGCTGGCCCCCTGGTTGCGCGGGCGGGTTTCATCGACCCACACATGAACCGGAATGCCGGCGTCGAACGCGGCATAGACCGGCGCCAATGCGGTACCCCAGTCTACCGTCGCCAGCCAGCCGGCATTGCAATGGGTAAGAATGTTCAGAGGGCGCCGCCGCTCTTCATATAGTGCCTGCAGCAAGGCAAGGCCATGCCCCGCGATGGCCTGATTGATCGCAACGTCTTCGTCGCAGATGGCGGCCGCCTGCCGCCAGGCAAGATCGGCACGCTCGGCAGCAAGGGCAGGCTCCAGGCAGTGCAACATGCGCTGGACCGCCCAGCGCAGATTCACGGCAGTCGGGCGCGAAGACAGCAAGGTACTGGCTGCCTGGCGCAACTGGTCATCGCCGGCATGCTCGCGCATGGCAAGCGCCAGACCATAGGCCGCAGCAGCGCCAATCAGCGGTGCGCCTCGCACTTGCATGGTCTTGATGGCTTGCACCATATCTGCCAGCGATTTCAACCGCACAACCTCGAAACGGTGAGGGAGCCTGGTCTGGTCGATGACCTCGACGGCATCCCCATGTTCGCCAGGCCAAATGGTTCGGTAATTCAGTTCTCGGACTCTCATTTTCAACCAATCCGGCAATCCACAAAAACTGTGGATAATTCTGTGAATATCTGTGACTTAAAAACGTAACTCAAGCGTGCATAAGGAAATTTTACAAACGCCTAAAAAATATACTGATATTTTTATTTATACAAATCATATAGTTACGATACTTCCTTGTCGGCACCGAGAGTTTTGCACGTTTTTTAATGTATCACCTGAGGTCGTGTGCATAACTGAGCCAGTTGCGGCATGAGCTCAATGGCATTTTGGGTCGTCGCTTCAATGAGTTCAGCCATTTTCACCCTCCGCAATTCAGCCAATACCTGCGCGATGCGCGGCAACTGTTGCGGGCTGTTGCGCCCACTTTTTCCCACCCACTCCGGCGGAATATCCGGCGCATCGGTCTCCAGCACGAGGGCATTGATCGGCAAGGCGGCTGCCAGCTCCCGGATGCGCAGTGCTGGCGGATAGGTCATGGCGCCGCCAAACCCCAGCTTGAATCCCAGCTTGATGAACTCCTCCGCCTGCTGGCGGCTGCCGTTGAAGGCATGGGCGATGCCGCCCCGGACCCTGATGCGCCGCAGATGCTTGAGAACGGCATCCTGCGCCCGACGGACATGCAGCAATACCGGAAGGTCGAATTCGCGCGCCAGTTTTAACTGCTCGGCGAAAAACCATTCCTGCCGCGCAACGTCAAACCCATCGGCAAAGAAATCCAGGCCGATTTCGCCCACGGCTGCCGGCCGCCCAATAGCAAGCAATTGCCGCAAGATGCCCAGATCTTCCGGGGAAGAATTTTCTACGTACATGGGATGTATCCCCAACGCCGGAACGCAGCATGGATAACGCCGTCCCAGGGTCAGCACCGCATCGAAATTGGCGCGCTCCACCGCTGGCACCACCAGCGCCGCGACGCCGGCATTTTGCGTGGCCTCAACCACGGCATCACGATCTGCATCGAACACCGCCGCGTCCAGATGGCAATGGGTATCAACGAGCATGGAAATGCTCATTTTTTATTTTCAATCAATGGCTTTGCACGGACGCGGATATCCTGCCCCACGCGATCGATGCCGAGAATGTCGAGATCGATGCGCTGAGCCATTTCCGTAAGTGGCGGCAAGGCAAACATGCCGAGCGCATCGCCCCCCAGCAATGCTGGAGCGTAATAAAGCAGCAATTCGTCAACCAGCCCGCTGCGCAGCAAAGCGCCGTTGAGGATGGCGCCGGCCTCCACCAGAACCTCGTTGATTTCACGCTCGGCCAACGCCCGCATGAGGGTCGCGAGGCAGACGACGCCATCGCTTTCCGGCAATTCAAGAAGCGTTACATCCATTGCGCGCAATTGCGCTTTTTTCTCGCCATCGCCTTCAATACAGACAATCATCGTATTGCCGCCCTGCAGGATTCTGGCATTCAGCGGAATGCGCAGATGGCTATCCACCACCATGCGCAGAGGTTGCCGGCCAATTTCCAGCTCGCGCACCGTCATTTGCGGGTCATCCGCCAGCACGGTGCCGATGCCGGTCAGAATGGCGCAGGAGCGTGCGCGCTGACGCTGCACGTCACTGCGCGCTTCCGGGCCGGTAATCCACTGGCTGGCACCATTTGCCAAAGCGGTGCCACCATCCAGGCTGGCGGCAACCTTGAGCGTCAGCCACGGTCGGCCGCGCGTCATGCGCATAATAAAGCCGGGGTTGAGCTGGCGTGCCTGCGTTTCCATCAAGCCGGAAACAGCAGCAATGCCGCTGGCCTGCAGCAACCGGAGGCCACCCCCCGAGACTTTCGGATTCGGGTCCGCCATGGCGGCGACCACACGGCTTACACGGGCATCGATCAGGGCCTGTGCGCAAGGTGGCGTGCGCCCGTGGTGGCTGCATGGCTCCAGTGTGACGTACACATCCGCCCCGCGCGCGGCGTCACCAGCCTGGCGCAAGGCATGCGCTTCGGCGTGCGGTTCGCCAGCTCGCTCATGCCGGCCCTCGCCGACAATATTGCCATCTCTGACGATGACACAGCCGACGCGCGGATTGGGCATGGTGGTATTCATCCCGCGCTCTGCCAGACGCAATGCGCGAGCCATGAAAGCATGATCGGCAGGAGAAAACACGACGCGGTTCAATGCTGGATGATCGCAGTATGCATCAGGCGATCCTGCTGGTCGAAATACAGGCGCAAGCCATGCACCACCCACAGGCAGACACCGAGATCGTATTCGATCTGGTCAGACTCCTCCCAAGCCGGGCGCCCCAGCAGCATGGTGACCTCGGATTTCAGCATGCCGGGCTTGAGCAAGCGCTGCCGCACATCCAGCACCATGTCGCCGCGCTGGCAAGGCGAAGCCTGCGTGGACGCCGGTGCCATCCAGCGCACAGTGTCGAACCTGTCATCGCCAAACACCAGGCGATCCTTCATTGCCCACCAGCCGAAGAACACCACCGTGATCAGGATCGTAACCGCGCAAAACGCCACGGCAGCCCATTTCAGTATCGCCAGGGAGGGTGCGGGCTGGTGTTCCATAGACTATGCGGATTCCGGCGCATCCGTGTTGCGCCGGTGGGGAGTATTGAGGTCGCGGATGGCCTCGCGGAAATCATCCACATCCTGGAAGCTGCGGTAGACCGAGGCGAAGCGGATGTAGGCCACCTTGTCCAGCCGCCGCAGCTCCTGCATAACCGCCTCTCCCAGTTCGCGCGCATTGATTTCGCGTTCGCCACGGCTGAGGATGCCCTGCACGATATGGTCGATGGCGCGGTCAACGTACTCGGTCGGTACCGGACGCTTGTGCAGAGCGCGGGTGAACGAGAGGCGCAGCTTGTCCCGCGAAAACTCCTCGCGCGTGCCGTTCTGCTTGACCACCTGCGGCAGCTGCAGATCGGCGGTCTCGTAGGTGGTAAAACGCTTTTCGCAAGAAGCGCATCGCCGTCTGCGGCGGATGCTGTCGCCTTCGTCATTGACGCGGGAGTCGATGACCTGGGTATCGTCGGCACCGCAGAACGGGCATTTCATGAGGTGAAAGGTGAAAGGTGAAAGGTGAAATGTACGAAGCCCCACCCTCCCGCCAGGGAGGGTCGCGCTGCAAGCGCGGGGCGGGCATCACGTTTCACTTTTCACCCTTCACGGTTACTTGCCATACACTGGAAACTTCGCCGTCAGCACCTTGACCTCGCCTAGGACGCGAGCAATCACCGCCTCGTCGTTGGGTGCATCCAGCACGTCGGCGATCAGATTGGCCAGTTTTTCCGCTTCGGCTTCCTTGAAGCCGCGCGTGGTCATGGCCGGCGTGCCGATGCGGATGCCGCTGGTGACGAAGGGCTTCTGCGGGTCGTTGGGGATGGCGTTCTTGTTGACCGTAATGTGGGCACGGCCCAGCAGTGCCTCGGCGTCCTTGCCGGTCAGGCTCTTGGGCTGAAGGTCGACCAGGAACACGTGGCTCTCGGTGCGGCCGGAAACGATGCGCAGTCCGCGCTCGACCAGCACCGTGGCCATGACGCGGGCATTCGCCATGACTTGTTCCTGGTAGTGCTTGAATTCCTTACTGGCGGCTTCCTTGAACGCCACCGCCTTGGCGGCGATGACGTGCATCAGCGGACCACCCTGCACGTTGGGGAAGATGGCCGAATTGAGCGCTTTTTCATGCTCGGCGCTGGACAGAATGAGGCCGCCGCGTGGGCCGCGCAGGGTCTTGTGGGTGGTGCTGGTGACGAAATCGGCGACACCGACCGGATTGGGGTACAGCCCCGCCGCCACCAGACCGGCGTAGTGCGCCATGTCAACGAACAGGTAGGCGCCCACGCTGTCGGCAATCTTGCGGAAGCGCTTCCAGTCAATGACCAGCGCGTAGGCCGAGGCACCAGCCACAATCATCTTCGGCTTGTGCTCCAGCGCCAGACGCTGTACTTCGTCGTAGTCGATTTCCTCGGTCTGCGGGTGCAGGCCGTAGGTGACGGCGTTGAATACCTTGCCGGAAAAGTTGACCGATGCGCCGTGGGTCAGATGGCCGCCGTGCGCCAGCGACATGCCGAGGATGGTGTCGCCCGGCTTGAGCACGGACAGGTAGACCGCAGCATTGGCCTGCGAGCCGGAATGCGGCTGCACGTTGGCATACTCGGCGCCAAACAGCTTCTTGGCACGGTCGATGGCCAGCTGTTCGGCGATGTCCACGAATTCGCAGCCGCCGTAGTAGCGCTTGCCGGGGTAACCCTCGGCATACTTGTTGGTCAGCACCGAACCCTGCGCTTCCATCACTGCCGGGCTGGTGTAGTTTTCCGAGGCGATCAGCTCGATATGGTCTTCCTGACGCTGACGCTCGGCCTCCATGGCCTGGAAAAGTTCGGGGTCGAATTTGGCGATGGTTTGGGATGCGCTGAACATGTCAAAGTTTTCCGGAAGCAAAAAAATGGTTGAATTTTAACATGTTCATATCCGATAAGCTGCATCGGCTTAATTCCGCACCACCAATGCTGGCTGACTACAACCTTATGGTTGTAATAAACCAGCCACTAATGGAATATTTTGGCGAAAAATAATACAACCTGTTGTTTATTCATAAACATGGTTTCTGGCGCAAACCTTGCTTTTCTTAGAATGCAACACCTCTCCTTGTGGTCTCCATGCGGCCCGCCATCGTGTAACAACCCCGATATGATGGCGGGTCTTTTTATGTCTTCGCACTGTTATAATTTGCCCAAACTCTATCGCGGCGGCCACCATGAGCCTTATTCGGGAACAGGATTTCATCAGCAGCATCGAAGATGCGCTGCAATACATTTCCTACTACCATTCCCCCGACTTTCTGCATGCCCTGCATTCCGCCTACAAGCGCGAACCGGCACCTGCCGCACGCGACGCCATCGCTCAGATCCTAGTCAACTCCTACCTGTGCGCCGAGGGGCAACGACCCCTATGCCAGGATACCGGCATCGTCACCGCCTTCGTCAAGGTAGGCATGCAAGTACGCTGGGATACCGACCGCAGCCTGCAGGACATGGTGGACGAGGGCGTGCGCCGAGCCTATCGCAATCCGGATAACGTGCTGCGCGCATCGATCGTCTTAGACCCTGCCGGCGCGCGCAACAACACCCGCGATAACTCCCCGGCGGTGGTGCATGTGGAGCTGGTGCCGGGCGGCAAGGTGGAAATCAGCATTGCAGCCAAGGGCGGCGGCTCGGAAAACAAGGCGCAGCTTGCCATGCTGGAGCCCTCCGACAACCTGGTCGACTGGATACTGCAAACCGTACCCAAAATGGGGGCCGGTTGGTGTCCGCCCGGCGTGATCGGCATCGGCATCGGCGGCACGGCAGAAAAAGCCGTTTTGCTGGCCAAGGAATCGTTGATGCAGCCCATCGACATTCAGGAACTGCAGGTACGTGGCGCGAGAACCCGAACGGAGGAATTGCGGCTGGAACTCTACGAGAAAATCAACCGCCTCGGCATCGGCGCGCAGGGACTGGGCGGCCTGACCACGGTGCTAGACGTCAAGGTGCTGGACTACCCCACGCACGCGACATCACTGCCGGTGGCATTGATCCCCAACTGCGCCGCCACGCGCCACATTCACTTTGAGTTGGATGGCACAGGACCGGCACGCCTGCCGGTACCCAGACTGGAAGACTGGCCGAGAATCGCCCTGGATTCCGGGGAGCCGCTGCAGCGCATCAATCTGGACACACTCACGCGCGCCGACATTGCGCAGTGGCGCCCCGGCGAGAAACTGTTGCTGTCGGGAAAGTTGCTCACCGGGCGCGACGCCGCACACAAGCGCCTTGCCGATATGGCCGCACGCGGCGAGCCGCTTCCCGTTGATTTCAGCAACCGCCTCATTTATTACGTCGGCCCGGTGGATCCGGTGCGCGATGAAGCCGTCGGCCCTGCCGGGCCGACCACGGCAACGCGCATGGACCGCTTTACCGACTTCATGCTGGAACATACCGGCCTGCTGGGCATGATAGGTAAGGCTGAGCGCGGCGAAGCCACGGTGGACGCGATCAAGCGCCATCGCTCGGTCTACCTGATCGCGGTAGGCGGCGCCGCCTACCTGGTGTCCAAGGCCATCAAGTCGGCACGGATAGCCGCTTTCGCCGACCTCGGCATGGAAGCCATCTACGAATTCGTGGTGGAAGACATGCCGGTCACCGTCGCCGTCGATTCCAGTGGCCATTCCGTCCACGTCAGCGGGCCGATCGAATGGCAGGCAAGAATCGGCAATATTCCCGTTTTCAGCCACTGAAAAGGTTGCACCATGGCCAGACTATTCTCCCCTATCAAGTTCCGCGAAATCGAACTGAAAAACCGCATCGTCGTCTCCCCCATGTGCCAGTATTCGGCGGAAGGCGGCATGCCCAACCAGTGGCACCTGATCAATTACGGCAGTCGCGCCGTCGGCGGTGCGGCACTGGTGATGGTGGAAGCCACCGCCATCTGCCCGGAAGGCCGTATCACGCCGGGTTGCACCGGCCTGTGGTCGGAGCAGCACAGCGAGGCCTTTCGCCCCATTACCGACTTCATTCGCCAGCAGGGCTCGGTGCCCGGCATCCAGATCGCCCATGCCGGTCGTAAGGCATCCTGTGATGCGCCATGGAATGGCAGCAGATACCTGCCCATCGGCGCCGGCGGCTGGCAGACGATAGCCCCCTCCGCAATCCCCTTGACCCCGGCACATGGGGTGCCGCGCGCACTGACACACGATGAAATCGACCATGTCGTGGAACTGTTCGCCGACGCCGCGCGCCGCGCGCTGGTCGCCGGCTTCGAGGTGGCAGAGGTGCATTGTGCGCATGGCTACCTGCTCAACGAGTTTCTGTCCCCGCTGTCCAACATGCGCGAGGACGAGTATGGCGGCAGCATGGAAAACCGGTGCCGGCTGCCCTTGAGAATCGCAAAAACCGTTCGAGATCTCTGGCCGCAGCAATGGCCAGTGTTCGTAAGAATTTCCGCGACGGACTGGGTTGAAGGCGGATGGGATTTGAATCAATCCATCCAGTTCGCCAAATGGCTGAAGGAAATCGGCATCGACCTCATCGACTGCTCGACCGGTGGCTTGATACTGGACGCAAAAATCCCCGCCGCACCTGGCTACCAGACCCCGTTTGCCGCAGGGGTACGCAAGGAAGCCGCGATTGCCACCGGTGCTGTAGGCATGATCACTTCGCCGGAGCAGGCCGAGCAGATTCTGGTCGACGAGCAGGCCGATCTCATTTTTCTGGCGCGAGAACTGCTGCGCGATCCCTACTGGCCATTGCGCGCAGCGCGAGAACTGGGCGTGGACGTGCCATGGCCCATCCAATATGCAAGAGCAAAGCTCTAAGGAAGATCATCATGAAATGGACTGACGTACAACAAATCGCGGAGGAACTCTATGACAAGTTCCCGAGCTTCGATCCTGCTCGCATCAACTTTGTCGACCTGCACAACATGGTGGTGGAACTGGACGGCTTCGACGATGACCACCAGCGCGGCGGTGAAAAAGTGCTCGAGGCCATTCAGCAGGCCTGGATCGACGAAGCCAGCTGACCTTTGTCTCAATCCTGAAGAAACCGCCCGCGCAGTTCTTCCAGGTTGAGTTCGAGCAGAATCTGCTCCAACCGCTCGCGGGCGCTCTTCTTCGGCACACCCTTGCGGCGGGCGATAATCAACTCGTTCTTCATCGAGTGTTCCCAACCCACCAGTTCGGTCACCGTCACCTGGTAGCCGTGCGCCTCCAGTTGCAAACAGCGCAGCACGTTGGTGATCTGGCTGCCGAATTCGCGGGTATGGATGGGATGCCGCCAGATCTCCGACAGCGGCGTTTTCGAGAACGATTCATTCTTGTGGCGATTCAGTACCGCGGCCACTTCTGCCTGGCAGCAAGGCACCAGTACGATGAACTTTGCCTCCTTGTGCAGGGCAAAGCGGATCGCATCATCCGTGGCCGTATTGCACGCATGCAGCGCCGTTACGACATCGATGCGCTGCGGCAGCAACGGCGAATGGATCGACTCTTCGACGCTCAAATTGAAAAATGACATGCGTTCGAAGCCCAGGTTTTCCGACAGCTCGCGCGACCTGACAACCAAGTCCTCGCGTGTCTCGATGCCGTAGATCTGCCCGGCTGGCTTCGCCTTCAGAAACAGGTCGTAGAGGATGAAACCGAGGTAGGATTTTCCGGCACCGTGATCCGCCAGCGTCAGGTCGCCCTTTTCGGCATAGACCTCTTCCAGCAGCGGCTCGATGAAGTGGAACAAGTGATACACCTGCTTGAGCTTGCGTCGGCTGTCCTGGTTGAGCTTGCCGTCGCGCGTCAGGATATGCAGCGCCTTCAGCAGTTCGATGGACTGCCCGGGGCGGATCTCCGGGATGCTCATCCGCTCAGACGGTCTTGGAATACCGCGGCTTGTCGGCCGACTGCTGGTGCAGGTAGGCGTCGAACGCCATGGCGATGTTGCGCAGGAACACACGCCCGTTTTCGGTCACGCTCACCTTCTGGGGCTCCAGCAGGACCAATCCGTCAGCCTGCATTTCCTTGAGATCTTCCAGCGCGCTGGCGAAGTAGGTATCGAAATCGATATTCCACTGCCGGCCGAAGGTCGCCTTGTCCAGTTCCAGATCGCACATGATCTGGGTAATGGCCTCGCGGCGCAGCTTATCCTCGTGCGTGATGCGCAGACCGCGCTCGATCGGCAGCTTGCCGGCATTGACCATGGTGCGATATTCCGACAGCACCTTCACGTTCTGCGCATAGACCTCGTCGGTCTGGGAAATCGCGGATACCCCGAACGCCAAAATGTCGCAATCCTTGTGCGTGGTGTACCCCTGGAAGTTGCGATACAGCGTCTTGTTCTGCTGCGCCTTGACCAGCTCGTCGTCCGGGCGGGCGAAGTGATCCATGCCGATGTAAACGTAGCCGGCGGCGGTGAGCCTTTCGAGCGTGAGTTTCTGCAACTCGAGACGGGCATCGATCTGCGGCAGGGTTTCTTCCGCAATCAGCTTCTGGTGCTTTTTCATCCAGGGTACATGGGCGTAGTTGAACACGGCGAAACGGTCCGGCGCCATGGCGATGACCTTGTCCAGCGACTTTTCGAAACTTGCCGGGGTCTGGTGCGGCAGACCGATCATGAGATCGAAGTTGACGCTGCTGAAGCCTTCATCGCGAATCCAGCCATACACCTCGCGGATCAGGGCTTCCGGCTGCACGCGGTTGACGGCGTGCTGCACTTTGTCATCGAGGTCCTGCACGCCGAGGCTGACGCGGTTGAAGCCGCTCTGACGCAAGGCGCGAATGTGCTCGCGGCTCAATTCGCGCGGATCCATCTCGCAGCCGACCTCGGCATCCGCCGCCATATTGAACTTGCCTGCAAGATGCGCATACAGGCGCCGCATGTCGTCAGGTTTGAGGTAGGTCGGCGTGCCGCCGCCCCAGTGCAGCTGGCGTACCTTTCTGGCGGGATTCGTCAGCGCGGCCACGCGGTCGATTTCCTTGAACAGGATGTCCAGATAGGACTCAGCCTTGCTGTAATCCTTGGTCGCGATCATGTTGCAGCCGCAGTAATAGCACAGCGTGTCGCAGAACGGAATGTGGGCGTAGAGCGAAATGCCACGGCTTGTATCCTGGCTTGAGCGCAATTCTTCTTCCCATTGAGCGGGGCCGAAGCTTTCGTTGAAATAAGGCGCAGTCGGATACGAGGTATAGCGCGGGCCAGCCTTGCAGTATTTATGCAGCAGTTCGGATGAGAATTTCATGGCTGGCATTATACTCTTGGCTTCGAATCCATTCACAAAACCACGCCCCATGAATTTGCCCAAGGAAATCTTCAAGGCCTACGACATCCGCGGCATCGTCGGCAAGACGCTCACCCCAGAAATCGTCGAGGCCATCGGCCAGGCCATTGGCTCAGAAGCCACTGCACGCCGCCAATCTCAGGTCGTCATCGGCTACGATGGCCGCCTTTCCGGCCCCGAGTTGGCGGCGGCACTGGCGCGCGGCATCCAGAAATCCGGCATCCATGTCATCGATATCGGCATGGTCGCCACGCCCATGGTCTATTTCGCCGCTTACCACCTCGGCACAAACTGCGGCGTGATGGTCACTGGCAGCCACAACCCACCCGACTATAACGGGCTGAAGATGGTACTTGGCGGCGAGACGCTATCCGGCGAAGCGATTCAGGGATTACGGCAGCGCATCGAACTAGGCGATCTGTTCAAAGGTGCCGGCAGCTACTCCAAACAGTCCATCGCACAGGCCTACATTGACCGCATCACCTCAGACGTGAAGCTGGCGCGCCCGATGAAAATTGCCGTGGATTGCGGAAATGGCGTAGCCGGCGCTTATGCCGGCAAGCTGTTCCGCGCGCTGGGCTGTGAGGTCAATGAGCTGTTTTGCGAGGTAGACGGTACTTTCCCCAACCACCACCCCGACCCCTCGGTGCCGGAAAACTTGGAAGACCTGATCCACACACTGAAGACCGGCAATGCCGAACTCGGACTGGCGTTTGACGGCGACGGCGACCGTCTGGGTGTCATTACCAGGGACGGCCACATCATCTACCCCGACCGCCAACTCATGCTGTTCGCCGCCGATGTGCTTTCGCGCCAGTCCGGGGCTACCATCATTTACGACATCAAATCCACGCGTAACCTGCACCCCTGGATCACCGGGCACGGCGGCAAGCCGCTGATGTGGAAAACCGGCCACTCGCTGATGAAAGCAAAATTACGTGAAACAGGCGCGGCGCTGGCCGGCGAGATGAGCGGCCACGTATTCTTCAAGGAGCGCTGGTACGGCTTCGACGACGGTCTCTATACCGGCGCCCGCCTGCTGGAAATTTTGAGCCGCGCCGCCGATCCGTCGGCTGTATTGAACGCCCTGCCGGATAGCGTCAGCACACCGGAGCAGCACATCCAGATGAAGGAAGGCGAGCCGCACGCGCTGATCGCACTGCTGCAGAAAGAGGCGGAATTCGAAGGGGCGCAGAACATCGTCACCATCGATGGCCTGCGCGTTGAATACGCCGACGGCTTTGGCCTGATGCGCCCGTCCAACACCACGCCTGTTGTCGTGCTGCGCTTCGAGGCCGACGACGCAAACGCCCTAAAGCGTATTCAGGAGCAGTTCCGGCAGGTGATTCTGACGGCAGCCCCTGACGCCAAACTGCCTTTTTAGGTAATGACCGTCGGCTCGGCGCGGCCGGTGCGGTCGCGCAACTGGGAAATCTCCAGCGCGATGCCAATCAGTTCCGCCAAGGCGTCCTGCGCGTCGAGATGATGCTTGGACACATCCGGCTCATAGGCTTCAAGATAGATGCGCAGCGTTGCCCCCTCCGTACCGGTACCCGACAGCCGGAACACAATGCGCGAGCCATCGGTGAATCCGATGCGCACGCCCTGCCCGGTGCTGATGCTGCCATCGATCGGATCGGTGTAGCTGAAATCATCGCAGAACAGCACCTTGTAGCTGCCAAATTGGCTGCCGATCAGCCCGGCAAAGCTGTCATGCAGATGCTTCATCACGCCGTTGGCAGCCTCAGTCGGCAGGCCTTCGTAATCGTGGCGCGAATAGACGTTGCGGCCATATTTCGCCCAGTGCTCACGCACGATGGCTTCCACCGACTGTTTGCGCGCGGCGACCACATTCAGCCAGAACAGCACGGCCCACAGACCATCTTTTTCCCGCACGTGATCGGAGCCGGTGCCGAAGCTTTCCTCGCCGCACAGCGTTACCTTGCCGGCGTCCATCAGGTTGCCGAAAAATTTCCAGCCGGTCGGAGTTTCGTAGCAGGGGATGCCCAGTGCCTGCGCCACGCGGTCGGCCGCCGCACTGGTCGGCATGGAACGCGCGATACCGGCCAACCCGTTCCTGTAGCCAGGCACCAGTGTGGCATTGGCTGCCAGCACCGCTAGGCTGTCGGAAGGCGTGACAAAAAATCGCTGCCCCAGGATCATGTTGCGGTCACCGTCACCGTCGGAGGCTGCGCCAAAGTCCGGCGCATCGGCGCCGTAGACAATCTCCACCAACTCATGGGCATAGGTAAGGTTGGGATCGGGATGGCCGTTGCCAAAATCCGGTAATGGCACCGCGTTCATCACACTGCCGGAAGGCGCTTTCAGGCGATGTTCCAGAATTTCGTGCGCATAGGGCCCGGTCACTGCATGCATGGCATCGAACTTGATGCGGAACCCGCCGGAAAGCAGTGAGCGAATCGCTGGGAAATCGAACAACGAGGCCATCAAGTCTGAATAATCGGCGACCGGATCGATCACCTGAACCTTCATCCCGCCCAGACTGGTTTCACCGATCACATCCAGCGCCACGTCCGGTGCATCCATGATGCGATACTCGGTAATCTGCCTGCTTTTGGCATACATGGCCTCGGTCACTTTTTCCGGTGCCGGGCCACCATTGCCGATGTTGTACTTGATGCCAAAATCACCTTCGGGGCCGCCCGGGTTGTGGCTGGCAGACAGGATAATACCGCCGAACGTCTTGTATTTGCGGATCACGCAGGAAGCAGCCGGGGTGGAAAGAATGCCGCCCTGACCTACCAGCACCCGCCCGAATCCGTTAGCGGCCGCCATTTTGAGGATGATCTGAATCGCCTCGCGGTTGTAGTAGCGGCCATCTCCGCCCACCGCCAGCGTAGCCCCGTGCGGCGCAGCGATACTGTCGAAAATCGACTGCACGAAATTCTCCAGATAATGCGGCTGCTGAAACACAGGAACCCGCTTGCGCAGGCCGGAGGTTCCCGGTTTCTGGTCATTGAAAGATGTAGTTGGAATCGTGTGAATCGCCATTTTCTCCCCCTGAATACGCCTCGATATATTTGGGTCATTCTACCACCGCGCCCAACACACAACTACGCTCCTTCATGGTTGACAGCAGAGTAGTTTGCCGAGATAATGCGCGTCCTCGGGGGATTAGCTCAGCTGGTAGAGCAGCGGACTCTTAATCCGTTTGTCGACAGTTCGATCCTGTCATCCCCCACCAGTTTCAAGCGGCTCGCAGAGATGTGGGCCGTTTCCATTTACGACTTACCAATTCTGAACCGCTGATATGACTGCAACTCGATATTGTTACCACTGCGGCAAAACTCACCCAGAGAATGAGATGAGACAAATCTCAACAAAAGGGGGAACAAGGTGGCGTTGCATCCAGAGCATCAAGGCGATCAAGAAGACCGCCGAGGAAAGGGATGCTTATGGAAAACAAATTTCCGCACAAAATGCAGAGGCGTGGTCTGCCAAGCTCAAGAGCAAAACTAGCAAG
>Ga0316617_100000094_pt1 | contig 18756 bp, 15 predicted proteins | sample OWC_Aug_M1_C1_D2_FD_207801 | JGI IMG/M metagenome (GOLD analysis project Ga0316617, IMG submission 207801) | Wetland soil microbial communities from Old Woman Creek delta, Ohio, United States - OWC_Aug_M1_C1_D2_B | ecosystem: Environmental > Terrestrial > Soil > Wetlands | place: USA: Ohio... | reverse complement strand
TAGAGCGTCCCGAAGATCGCCGCGAGGATGACCACAGCCGCCGCCACGGGCAGCGAGACTCGCCCGCCGTAGATCACCCGACTCAGGATGTCCCGCCCGAGCCCGTCCACGCCGAGCCAGTGCTCCGGCGAGGGGGGCGCCAACCGGTTCATCACGTTCTGCTCGATGGGATCGTACGGCGCGATCCAGGGCGCCAGCAGCGCGACGAGCACCCACCCCAGCACGAGCACCAGCCCGCTCATCGCCGTCGGATTGCGCGAGAGTCGCTCCCAGACCCTGCGCCACTCGCTCTCCGACGCCTCCGCGGCCCTCGTCTCCTGGAGACTGTGGGTGTTGATCAAGTTAGATCCTATGCGTAATGGATCCGGGGGTCGAGCCAGGCATAGAGCACGTCCACGACCAGGTTTACCACCACGTACATGATGCCGATGACAAAGGTGACGCCCATGATTCCCGGGAAGTCGTTGGTGATCACGGACTGGAAGGCGTAGCGGCCCAGACCCGGCCAGGCAAAGATCGTCTCTGTCATGACCGCGCCGGACAGAAGCCCGCCATAGGCGAGGCCCAGGATGGTCACGGTTGGGATCAGGGCGTTGCGGAGCGCGTGCCGGGCGATGACGCGGAACTCGCGCAGCCCTTTGGCCCTCGCGGTCCGCATGTAGTCCTGCGAAAGCACCTCCAGCAACGAGGACCGGGTCACGCGCGTGACGAGCCCCATAATGGAGCTCGCCAGCACGAGGCCCGGCAGCACCAGGTGCGCCAGGGCGCTCCAGAAGGCCTCGGAGTCCCCATCCAACAAGCTGTCGACGGTGTAGAATCCGGTGACGAAGGTCGGGGCCTCCATTTGGGGGCCAAGTCTCCCCGGGCCGACTGTCCACTGCAGCGTGGCGTAGAAGAGGACCAGGGACACCGTGGCCAGCCAGAAGATGGGGATGGAGACGCCGATCAGCGAGACGAGGCGGGCGAGGTGATCGATCGGACCGTCCCGCCGGATGGCGGCGAAGATGCCCAGCGGGAGTCCGAGCGTCAGCGCGAAGACGATGGCGGCTGTGGCCAGCTCGATCGTCGCCGGCATGAAGTGGGCAAGATCCGTCGTGACCGAGCGGCGGGTATTGATAGAAGTGCCCAGGTCGCCGCGCGCGAGGTTGCGGACGAAGGCGAGGTACTGCTCGTGCAACGGCCTGTCCAGCCCCCATTTCTCGCGGAAGGCTTTGACGATCTCCGGTCGTTGCGAGGCGATCTGGCCGAGATTCGAGACGACCGGGTCGGTCGGGACGGCGCGGGAGACGATGAAAGAAATCAGTGTCACCCCCAGCGCCGCCACGACCATCAACACCAGCCGCCGGGCGATATAACGACCCACGACGCTCCCGTCAGTTCTTGGTCACTGGCAAGAGCCGCGCGTGCCCGATCGGAAAATACTGGTAGCCTTCGATGTTGGCCCGGGTCACGACCTGCACCTTGCCCTGCACGAGCATCACGTACGGTCCCTCGTCCAGCAGGAGCTTGATCAGGTCCTGGTACAGCGCCACGCGCTTCTTGGGGTCGACTTCGCTGTTGGCTTTGTTCGCCAGCTCCTTCGCGGCCGGGCTGTCGTAATGCAGCCGGGGGGCCCAGGTGTGGAGAACCATCTGTCCCACCCAGGAGGACGGGCCGATAAAGTCCGGAGTATTGTAGGAGACGACGGCGGCCTCCTGCTTGGCGCGGTACTTCGTCATCATCACCCCGAACTCCTCCGGGACCAGTTCCACCTCGATCCCAACCCGCTTGAGATCGGCCTGGATCTTTTGCACCACCGCGTCGTACGTGATGCCGACGGGGGACGGGCCGGTTCCGTAGCGCAGGGGGAACTTGAAGCCGTTCGGCACGCCGGCCTTGGCCAGCAGCTCTTTTGCCTTCGTGAGGTCCTGTTTGGGATTTAGTCGATCAGCATCCGCCTGGCTCAGGCCGAGCAGACCGACGGAGTAAACCACCGGACCGCGGACGGCCTGCTTGTTGGTGAGCGCGATGATGCCGTCGTAGTCGATGGCGTGCCGGATAGCCTGGCGGACCTCCTTCTTGGCCAGCACTGGGTGGATCTGCGCGCCGGTCGTGAGACCGAGGTACATGTTGTCGAGTGACTGGCCGGTAATGATCTTGATGTTCTTGTTCCCCCGCATGCCCGCGATGAGATCGGGCGTGACGTTGAGGGCGATATCCACGTCCCCGTTCTCCACCTGCAGCTTCTGCGTGGCCGGGGACGGCACGTCGCGGATCTCCACCCGGGCGACCTTCGGCCCTTCACGCCAGTAGTTCGGGTTGCGCTCCAGCTTGATGGCGTTGCTGCGGAGCCAGCCCTTGAGGACGAACGGGCCGCTGCCAGCCGAGTTCTGATTCAGCCACTCCTCGGATTTGTCGTCCTTGTCGGCGGTGGCCGAATCGCTGGCGCCATGCTCCTTCGCCAGCTTGGCGTCCAGGATCCCGGAGTTCGGGCCGGTGAGCAGGGCCAGCCAGTCGCCAAACGGATCGCTGAGGACCATCTTCACTGTGTGGGAATCCACGACCTGGATCTCTTTCAGGGGATCCATGAGCCATGCCGGGTTCCCTTTCACGTTCTTCAGCCGCATCAGAGTGAAGCGGACGTCCTCTGCGGTGAAGGGGTTCCCACTCGCGAACTTCACGTTCTTCCGGAGCTTGAAGGTGTACTCCTTACCGTCCTTGGACACACTCCACTCCGTCGCGAGGGCTGGCACATACGTGGTCAATTCGCTCCCGCCTTTGGAGGCCAACAGCGTGTCATAGCAGTTGAGATCGATAAATTGTGCCGCATACTCGAACTGGCGCCCCGGATCAAGTGTCTTCACGTCCGATTGGTCCAGCGCAACGATGAGGGCCTTGCCGGCGGCCCGTTGGCCGGCCATGCCCTCCGAGACACCGACGGCCCCGATGAGTGCGACAATCAGCGTGACAAACGCTAGCCTCCGCATCGCTCGACCCTCCTGTGAAGAGTGACAACGTGCCCACGCGGCTGTCGATATGGAAGTCGACCATGGCGCACGGTATGCGCACCGCGGAAATGCCGTGGTTCTACACCGCGAGCCGCGGCGATGTGATGAGAGGAGTTGGCTTTGGGAGGCCGCATGACGATCCGACTGTCGATCCCCCGGCGAACCCCCTGGAGCCACCCCAGCCCGAGCCTCCGCGCGACCCGGACAATGTCCCAAGGTTGGCGAAGTATCCGACCGACCGGAGCGAGGTGTCAAGGAGAAAGAGCCGCGCAACCTACGCCGCGCATTGACCCCCGGCGCGAGATGTGGTTCTCTAGTGTACAGAACGGCGGCGGCGGTCCGGCCGCAGCGCGGGACGGGGTCCGCGGTCGGAATCCAAAAGGCCTGGCGATACGAGAAGCTGGCACGCGTTCGGTCTCACGCGTGGCCCTATCGCGTGTACCCGCGACTCCTCGCGAGGCGCATGGAGACAACGCTCACCACAAGGAGGCCCGCCATGTTGGTCCATGAGCGAATGAGCAGGAACCCCTACACGATCACGGATGAGACACCGGTTGAAGAGGCGCTGAAGCGGATGCGCGAGTTCCACGTGCGGCGGTTCCCGGTGGTGAACAAGGGCGGCAAGCTTGTCGGGATTGTGGCCGAGAGGGATCTGCTGTACGCCTCGCCCTCGCCGGCGACGTCGCTGTCGATCCACGAGCTCCACTACTTGTTGTCGAAGCTGACCGTGGCGGAGGTGATGACGAAGGACATCGTCACCGTGACGGAAGACACGCCCGTGGAAGATGCCGCACGAATCATGGCCGACCGCAAGATCGGCAGCTTGCCGGTCGTACGCGACGGACAACTGGTCGGCATCATCACCGAGACCGACCTGTTCAAGCTGTTCCTGGAGCTGCTCGGCGCGCGCCAAAAGGGAGTCCGGCTGACGATGCTGTTGCCCGACGTGAAAGGCACGCTCGCCAAGGTCACGGGGGCGATCGCCCAGCAGGGCGGCAATATCATCGCGCTGGGCACCTTCCTGGGCGAAGACCCGTCCAATTTCCTGGCAGCCATAAAAGTCGCCGACGTGCCCAAGGCCACGCTGGTCGAAACGCTTCAGCCGATGGCCATCAAGATAGTTGACGTGCGAGAAGTGTGAGAAAGCGTGCCGCGAAAGCGGACGATCCGAGCGGATCGAATGATGACAGGGTCCCGGCGGAGCCACATTCTCGGGATGGAACTCGTGTCGCCGAGGTCGCCGGCTCTACCGCCGGAAGCCCGGCGGGCCGGTGAAAGGAGACACGACGACGCCATCCGCACGCTTAGACTTCCGGTCTGCGGAACAGCTTTGTGGTCTCTGCAAGATGTATCGTAGCCGAAGGGCGGGGTCACGCCTCAGTGAACCGCGCCCTGCCAGCAAGCCCGGCCGACGAAGAAGGGACCGAGTTTCTCGATGTACTCGGACGTCTGGATGGTTCGGCGCATGCTCTGGACCAGATGCGAGAGCGGGTACAGGTCCGGACCCACGAGCCCAATGACGAAATCGTCGTCGTTGGCGTCCAAGCCGTTGCACGCCAGTCGGATGTCCTGGGCAAAGCCCGCCTCTCCGTAGGCACGCCCGATCTGTGCGTGCTCCCGCAGGATTGCCCCCTGCTCTTTCGGGGAGAGGCGAGCAAAGGCGCCGGTGCGCCGGAGCGGGTACCACACGGCCCAGGGCCAGTCGGCCTTGCGGGCCAGCCGGCGCGGCCGCCGCAGCAGGTACTCCTCCAGGTCCACTTCGAAGCCGGAGGAGTACGTCCTGCCGAACATGGTGAACTCCGGCCGACGGGCGAGGTCGCCGAAGGGAGGCGCATTGAGCAACTCACGGAGGCCGGTCACGAAAAACGTCGGATCCTCGGTCATGGTCAGGACGCCGACGCCTTTGGGGTCACAGACGTCCAGATAAAGCACCGTCTCGGCCTGGCTCGCGTCCAGGGCCGCCATGAGGGGCTTTGGATCCGTACAGCCCGTGAAGACTTGAAGCTGCAGGAATAGGCGCCGGTCGGACGTCTGCTGATTCGCCCCGCGCTCTCGAATATCCAACCGCGGCTCTTCGATGTGTTCCACAGGCACCCCTCCAGACACTCCGCGCTCTCGGGCACGCCGCGACCCGTCCCCCTATCAGAAATCCGCCTGGCGTGGGGCACGCGGAAAGGGGATGACGTCCCGGATGTTTCCCATCCCGGTACAGAACTGGATCAGGCGCTCAAAGCCCAGCCCGAATCCGACGTGGGGAACGGTGCCGTAACGTCGGAGATCGCGATACCACCAATAGTCCTCTTTCCGGAGGCCCATTTCGTCAAGGCGCCGGTCGAGCACATCGAGGCGCTCTTCGCGCTGCGAACCGCCGATGATCTCGCCAATCTTCGGGACCAGGACGTCCATGGCCCCGACCGTCCTTCCATCGTCGTTCAGGCGCATGTAGAACGCCTTGATTTCTTTCGGGTAGTTGACCAGGATGACCGGCTGCTTGAAGTATTCTTCCGTCAGGTACCGCTCGTGCTCGCTCTGGAGGTCGGTGCCCCACTCAACCGGAAACTCGAAGCTCCTGCCGGATTTCTTCAGAACGTCCACGGCCTCGGTGTACGTGAGCCGGCGGAAGGGTGCTGCAATCACGTGCTTCAGCCGATCCACGACCCCCTTCTCGATCCGGAGATCGAAGAACGCCAGGTCGTCACCCCGACGCCGGAGCAAGTCGTCGCAGACATACTTCAGCATCTCCTCGGCCAGATCGGCATTCTCGTCGAGTCCCGCGAATGCAAGCTCGGGCTCGATCATCCAGAACTCGGACAGGTGGCGGCTGGTGTTGCTGTTCTCCGCCCGGAAGGTCGGGCCGAACGTGTAGACGCGCGTCAGCGCACAGCAGTAACTCTCGACGTTCAGCTGCCCGGAGACGGTGAGTCGTGCCTCGCGGCCGAAAAAATCTTGGGAGAAGTCCACGGCGCCCGCCGACGTGCGCGGAAGATTCACGAGGTCCAGCGTGCTCACCCGGAACATCTGGCCGGCCCCCTCGCAGTCGGAGGCGGTAATGATCGGGGTGTGCACGTAGAAGTAGTCGTGCTCGTCGAAGAACCGATGCAGCGCCACCGCCAGCGTGTGGCGCACGCGAGCTACGGCTCCGAAGGTATTCGTGCGGACGCGGAGATGGGCGACCTCTCGCAGATACTCAAAGGTGTGGCGCTTCGCGCTCACCGGGTAGCTGTCCGGGTCGTCCACCCACCCGACGACACGGACGGCCGAGGCGACCAGCTCCACCGCCTGCCCCTTGCCCTGCGACACGACGAGCGCGCCGTCCACCTCGACCGCGCAGCCGGTGGAGAGGCGCTGCACATCGGTCTGATAGTTCGCCAGACTGCTGCGGACCACGACCTGAACGGGATCTTGGCACGTCCCGTCGTGCACCGTGATGAACGACAGGCCGCCGTCCGCCTTCGAGTCCCGCCGCGTCCGCACCCACCCCTTGACGGTACAGGCCGTCCCCGCCGGAGCCTTGAGGGCCTCGACCACCTTCAACCACGGCATCTCGCACCTCCTCTACATGATGGCGGAAGGAAGGATAGTGGAGGCGTCAAGCGCATGCAAGTCCTATCCGAGCGCCTATCCGAGCGCATCCGCCCTGCGCCTCCTCGGGGTCCGGCTTCTCGCTTGACAGCCGCCACCGACGCGCCGGATACTGCGTGCGGCCCTGAGAAGGGCCGCCATGCTGCGCCTCCGAGGCGTACCCGCGCCGCGCTCTGAACCGTCCTCGTGTCGGTCAACACGGGAAGACGCCGTCGATCTACTATTACAGCTCTTACAGCGAAAGGGCGAAGGGCATGCAAGTCGAACTTGTGGCGCTCCGGCACTTTGCCGAAACTCTGGCCGACGAGGCGGCAAGCCGGCTGCTGAATTGGTTCGGCAGGGCCACCGCCTCGACCAAATACGACGGCAGCCTCGTCACCCAGGCCGATCTGGAGGTCGATCGCTTCATCCACCAAACGGTGGGAAGCCACTATCCCCGTCATGGCGTCCTTACCGAGGAAACCTCTCCGTTCTACCGGGGGGACGAGTTCACCTGGGTCGTCGATCCGCTGGACGGCACCAACAATTTCGCGAACGGCCTGCCGTTGTGGGGCTGCAGTATCGCCCTGCTCAACGAAGGCCGCCCCTTGCTGGCGGTGTTGGATTTCCCGCCCCTTGGCCAGCGCGTCAGTGCCGTGCGCGGGCAGGGGGCTGTCTGGAACGGCCGGCCGCTCTCCGTGCAGCCGCCGACCGAGGTTCACGGCAACCACTTCTTCATCATTGACTCGCGCGGCTTCCGCACCCTGGAGTTCACCCTGCGGCCCAAGACGCGCCTGCTGGGCTCGACGGCCTACGATCTGGCCGCCGTCACCCGCGGCATGGCCGTGGGCTGCTGCGAATTGCTGCCCAAGATCTGGGACATCGCCGGAGGGTGGCTGGTGCTGTCCGAGGCCGGCGCCACGGTCGCCCCCCTGTTGTCGGGTGCATCCGTCTTTCCGCTGCAATCCAGCATGGACTACGCCGACCGAGTGTTCCCGCTGCTGGCGGCCGCCAGCAAACCCATCTGGGATTCCATGCGCGCCGGCATCCGCCTCAAAGCCGGCGGCGACCGCGTGGACCGCCGACTGAAGGATCAGGGCTGGGTTGTGGATCTATAGCCCGCTCAAACGCAGCGTGGATGTGTTCCTCCTTGACACCCTTCGGCCGTGTAACGGATACTTTCTTCATTGGAGGGGGATCGAGTCGGAAGCCCTGGCGGCCAGCGTTGTGCAACCGGCCAGCGTGGTAACGGTGTCCTCCGGGCCGGCGGAAGTGGCAAGCTGTTGCGCATCCGAAAAGTCCAAAGGAGGTGCCCATGAACAGTGCAGCGTTGCTCCGGCGGGCGGCGTGGATCGGGATCGTGAGTCTTGCCGTACTGGCGGTCGTCTCCATGGCGGTCGCCCCGGTGGCGGCAGCGGATCAGTGCAAGAACCGCGGGGATCTGGACGTTCGCTACTGCGACGAGGACGGCGATCTCCTCGCGGACACCCCCAAGGATGCGGGCACATGGCTCGATCCGGGGACGCTCATCTTTTCCTACACCGCAGTCGAGGACCCTTCCGTCTATGAAAATGTGTTCAAGGAGCTCATGGATCACATCGCCAAGAAGACCGGCAGGCAGGTGAAGTGGTATGGACCCGAGTCGTATGCGGCTCAGGTCGAGGCCATGCGTTCCGGCCGCCTGCATATTTCCGGCTTTGCCGCCGGCGCGACGGTATACGGCGTCAACCTCGGCGGCTTTCACCCCGTGGCCATGATGGGCGACAAGAACGGGGCCTTCCGAGGGTACAGGTTGTGGTTGATCACCCACAAGGATTCCGATATCAAGACAGTCAAGGACCTGAAAGGCCGCAAGGTCGCTCATGTGACCCCGGCATCCAACTCAGGCGACCAGGCGCCGCGGGCTCTGTTCAAGAAAGAAGGGATCGTCCCCGACACGGACTACAAGGTGATTTATTCGGGCAAACACGATAACTCGATCATGGGGGTCGTCAACAAGGACTACGATGCCGCTCCTGTCGCCTCCACCGTCATGGACCGGATGATCGAACGCAAGATGTTCGCCCGCTCGGACGTCCGGATCGTCTGGGAATCGGAGCAGTTTCCGGGCACCGCATACGGCTACATCTACAACCTGCACCCCGACCTGCAAAAGAAGGTACACGACGCTTTCCTGACCTTCGACTGGAAGGGGACGGGGCTCGCCAAGGATTTCGGAAAACAGGCCGAAACCTTCATCCCGGCCGATTACAAGAAGCACTGGGATATCATCCGCACCATCCAGAAGGATAATAAAGAGGCGTACACGATGGACGCCCTGAAAAAGATCAAGTGACGAGCGTCGAAGTGGGAGCGACGGAAGAGACTGCGGTCACCTCTCAACCCAGGCACTGCCGCCATTTCCTCCGGAGATGGCGGCAGTGTGCTCCTCCGGGAACCCACCCCATATGCTGAAAATCTCCGGCCTCTCTAAGGTCTACCCTACCGGAACCGCCGCGCTGAAGAACGTCAGTTTCATTGTTGAGGATCCCAAAGTAGTCACCATCATCGGGCCGTCCGGCGCCGGAAAGAGCACGCTTATCCGCTGTATCAACCGGCTGGTCGAACCGACATCCGGCACGATCATGCTCGATGACGTTGACATTCTGGCGCTGAACCGTCGCGACCTGCGCAAGGTGCGCCGACGGATGGGCATGATCTTCCAGGAATACAATCTCGTTGAGCGCCTCACCGTGATGGAGAATCTGCTTTCCGGCCGGCTGGGGTACGTCGGTTTCTGGCGGACTTACCGCCGCGCATTCCCACCCAAGGATGTGGTTGCCGCTTTCGCGTTGCTCGAACGGGTCGGATTGTCCGGCTATCAGAGCACCCGCGCGGATGCCTTGTCCGGAGGCGAGCGTCAGCGGGTGGGCATCTCCCGTGCGCTGATGCAGCAACCCGATCTGTTGCTCGTGGACGAACCCACGGCCAGCCTCGATCCCAAGACTTCCCGCCAGATCATGCGCATCCTGGTCGAACTGGCCCACGAGCGCGGGACGCCGGCGCTGGTGAACATGCACGACGTCGGCCTGGCTCAGTCCTTTGCCGACCGGGTGATCGGCCTGCGCGGCGGGGAAATTGTCTTCGACGGCCCGGCCGATCGGGTCACGGCAAACGTCCTGACCGAAATCTACGGGGAAGAGGACTGGAGCACCACGATCCGCAAGGTGGAGGGCGAGACGGAGAAGCCGGCCAGGGGGCCCTCTGATGGGAAAGACAGCCTTGTGCGAGAATCGCTTGCATGATGCCCACGTCATCTTTGACTGATCGCGCGGACGCGCCCCAGTGGCACCGCACCCGCACCATTGAAAATCCGTGGGCGCGGCATGGGTTGACCGCCCTGGCTGTGGTCTATCTGGTGTGGTCCCTGGCGACCCTGGAGATCAACTGGTCCCGCGCCGCCGATGGCCTTCCTCGGGCCGTCAACATGATTCTGCGGATGCTGCCGCCGGACTTCAGTCGGTGGAGCCTCCTTATCAGGGGGACCCTGGAAAGCGTCCAGATGGCGGTGGCGGCCAGTTTCTTCGGCATGATCCTGGCGGTGCCGTTGGGGATCTGCGGCGCCTCTAACCTGGTGCCGAAGCCCGTCTATCTGGCCGCGCGGGCCTTCATTATCCTGTCCAGAACCTTCCACGAAATCATCGTGGCGATTTTTTTCGTCAAGATTTTCGGCTTCGGTCCTCTGGCCGGGGTGCTGACGCTGATCGTCGCCAGCACCAGTTTCATCTCGAAGATGCTGGCCGAAGACATCGAGAACATGCCGCCGGGACAACTGGAGGCCATTCGCGCGACCGGCGCCACATTCCCCCAGTTGCTGATCTTCTGCGTTTCGCCGCAGGGGCTGCCCCGGTACCTGGGAGTGTCGATCTACCGACTGGATGCCAATCTCCGCCATTCTACCGTCGTGGGGATCGTCGGCGCCGGCGGCATCGGTCAGGTCCTGGCCGCCTCGTTCAGCCGCTACGACTACGATTTCAGTCTGGCGATCCTGCTGACCATCGTTTCCCTCGTGTTTGTCGGCGAGTTTTTCTCGAACTGGGTAAGAAATCAACTGCGATGACGCCCAGCCAGCATGCCGTCAAACATCCCGAGGTCTGGCGCCGCTTCAGCCCGCGCCAGACGCTGCTGCGCTACACCTGGTATCTCGGGATTGTCGCAATCGTTGCCTGGTCGCTCAGCAACCTGGATATTGCTTGGTTCTTTTTTCTGGACGCGCACGTTCAGGCCCTGGACCTGGTCACCCGGATGTGGCCGCCCGAAGCGGGGTATATCCGGAAAGTGATCGGTCCCCTGATCGAGACGGTCCACATCGCAACGCTCGGCACCGCGGCCACGGTTCTGGTGGCCTTTCCGGTTGCGTTCCTGGCGGCCCGCAACACCACCTTCAATTCCTTCACCTGGTTCATCGGCCGGTTCATCCTGGTCGCATCCCGCTCGGTCAACACGGTGGTGTGGGGACTGCTGTTCGTGGCCATCTTCGGCCCCGGTCCGATGGCCGGAATCTGGGCCATCACGTTCCGCTCCGTCGGATTCTTGGGAAAGCTGGTGGCCGAAGCCATCGAGGAGATCGATGCCGGCGTGGTGGAGGCCGTCGAAGCGACCGGGGCTTCGCGAATGCAGGTTCTGTGGATCGGAATCCTGCCCCAGGTCCTGCCCGTCATTTACGGAACGACGGTGTACCGCTGGGATATCAATATCCGCGAGTCTTCCGTGCTCGGATTCGTCGGTGCCGGCGGCATCGGCATCCTGCTCTACGCTGCCATCAATCAATTCATGTGGCAGGAGGTCGCCGTCATATTGATCGCCGTTTTCGGCGTGGTCATTCTGAGTGAATTCATCTCCGCCGCCGTCCGCGGACGAATCACCTGAGGGAGATGCCGTCGCGTCCGGCATGGCGTGCGGACCGTTAGAACGCGGCCACGATCCCGTCGCCGCGCGGGTCCGCGGCGCCCTCCAGGACGCCTGACGGATGCCGGAGGATGCCGCCGGCGTGGCCCATCAGGTCGGTAAACGGAGCCACCACCTCGACGTCGTGGCCCGCCCGTCGAAGCGCCTCGATCACCGACGGATCGAAGCGGCTCTCCAGCTTCAGATTCGTGCTGGTGGCACCCCAGGTCCTTCCGAGAAGCCAGCGCGGCGCCGTCACCGCAGCCTGCAGCTCCTGGCCGTAGAGGACGTGGCGGGCGAACACCGCGGCCTGGGTCTGGGGCTGCCCCTCGCCGCCCATCGTGCCGTACACCATGAGCCGCCCGTCCGCGAGTCGCGCCATGGCGGGATTCAGCGTGTGGAACGGCTTTCGGCCGGGACGCAGAACATTCAAGGCGTTTTCCGAGAGCGAGAAGCTCACGCCGCGGTTCTGCCAGAGGACACCCGTATTCGCAAGCACTACCCCCGACCCAAACTCCCAGTAGATGCTCTGGATGAGGCTCACGGCGCGCCCTTGCCCGTCGATGACACCCAGCCACACGGTATCGCCGCCATGGGAAGGCACCGGCCACGGCATGGCCACCCCGGGCGCGATCTGTCCTGCCATCTTCGCGAGCGCGGCGTCGGTCAGATAGGACGCCGGGTCTTCCTTGGCGTAGGCGGGGTCCGTCACGATCCGGTCGCGGACCAGGAACGCCTGCTTCGTCGACTCGACGAGTCCATGCACGAAGGAAAAGCCGTCGACTTCCGCGCAGCCAAGCCTGTCGAACACGCCGAGAATGATGAGCGAGGCCAGCCCCTGCGTCGGCGGGGGCACGTTGTAAACGGTCCCACACCGAAGGCCGACGGAAAGCGGTGCCGTCTCGATGCCACGGTGCGCCTGGACGTCGGCCGCCGTCACCGGGCTTCCCAGCCGTGACAACTCGGCCGCGTTGGCGTCACCGATCTCGCCTCGATAGAAGTCGTCGAGGCCGACGGCGGCAAGTCGCTCCAGCGTGGCCGCGAGCGTCGGTTGACGGAAGAGCGATCCCACCGCCGGCGGCTCGCCATTCACCAAAAACTGCGCCGCGTACCCTGGCACGTCCTTCAGCTCCGCGAGCTTCGCGGCTGTGTTCTTGTGCTGGCTGACCGTCACAGGGACGCCGTTACGAGCGTACTCGATCGCGTCCGCCAAGATCCTGCCGAGCGGCAAGCGCCCGCCCCAACGTCTGCTGACCGCCAGCGCGCCCTCCCAGCCCGAGATCGCTCCCGCCACCGTATTCGCTGCCAGCGGCCCGCGCGGCGGAATGCTCGCGTGCCCACGGTAGAACTCCGCCGTCGCCCTTTCCCCGGCGCCGCCGCACGCCATGATGGCGACCGGCCCTCGGCCCGGCTCGGCGATAAGCCAGAAATTGTCTCCGCCGATGCTGTTCATGTGCGGATAGACGACCGCAACAGTGCCGGCGGCGGCGACCATCGCCTCGATGGCGTTTCCGCCTTCCCGCAAGACCGCCAGGCCGGCCTGCGCCGCCAAGTTGTGCGGTGCCACCACCGCACCGCGTGTTCCCCTTGGTGTGTGGAGCATCGCTCTCCCCTTCGTCAGCAGTGATCGAGGTTGATCGGTTTCTCAGCGTCGCTCGCATGGGCGTCGCGCCACGCGGGCCGAGAATTTGTCCACGGATTTCCAATGCGCCCCATCAGCGCGCGGAAGGCCCGGTCGGGGCGGGAGGGGCGTACCCGCTTCCTGCGAGGTTCACGATTCCAAAACCTCCATCCACCCGTAGCGTGTGACCGTTGACTCCGGCGCTGACTTCGCTGTCGGCCAGATACAAGACGGGTCGAGCGACGTCGGCGGGACTCAAGAATCTGTGCTGAGCGGTCGCGTTCAGAATCTCCAATCCCCGCGCGGTGGGCGTGCCGTCCTCGGCGAGCAAGAGGCTTCGGTTTTGCGCCCCGATGAGAAAGCCGACCCCGACATTGTTGACCCTTCCCAACCCGTAGTGGCCGAAGAGAAAGGCCGCGCTTCTCGTATGGCTCTCGATCGAAGCAAACGCGTCGGAATAAAACGGCACTCTGGTCAATGGCAGGAAGCCGGACATCGATGTGATGTTGACGACGCTTCCGTCCACGGGCCTGTTTCCGCGCCTGGATAGATGCAGGTGCGCGGCAAATTGCTGGGTCGCATAGACCTTCGAGAGATAATTACTGGTCAGCACCTTGAGGATGGCTCCCGGCTCCACCTTTAAGTAGCCGTCCAGGTCCGTGAAGTTGGCCGCCTTCTCCGTGCCGCCCGAGCCGTTCACACAGATGTCGACGGACCCACACCGTGCGGCAACTTCGTGGAAAACGCGTCGGACGTCCTCGGGGTTGGACGCATCCGCATGGACCGCCATGACGTTGCTTCCCTTGCCGGCCAGGGATGCAGCGAGTTTCTCGGAGGATTCCCCCCGGCTGACCACCGCAATGTTCATCTCGTGCCCGGCAAACAAGGGGGCATAACCCGTGGCGATTGCTCCTGCGCCAAACAAGATGGCGGTCTTACCCGTCAACGCCATGTTCGTCGCCTCCCATGGGCAAAGGGTGGTGCGGGCATGCTCTCGGAGGCGCCCGCTTGGCTGGCGCCGCCCGCCGGGTCGACGTTACGCCCCGCGAGAGCCAACCCGGCCCCGATCATTCCAGGCTCGGCTTCAGGGTGCCGCAGGGTCTTCGGTAGTGTCAAGCGGAAAACCGCATTGTTCCCGGATCCACGGGCCAAGCGGAGCGGCCGACGCGTGTGAGAGGACACAGCGGTCGCGGGGGGACGCATAGTCCGACTGGAGACGGCCCTGACGGGGCGGTTCCGCCCGAGGACGATTCCGTTTGCCAGGGTCTGTGTACGCGGGTAGGATGCATCTCCAGCAGCCGTGCCGCGGCGCGATCTCACCACATCACATGGAGGGAATCAGGTGGCAAGACAACGCATTGCACACATCGCACTGCTGGTCGGCTTGGCGCTCCTGCTCTCCGCGGGATTGGCAACCGCCGGCGAAAAGGAGAAATCCGTGGCCGAGCCCTTGTACGCAACGCTGAAGACCAACATGGGCGTCATCGTCATTCGGCTCTTTGATGACAAGGCGCCCAAGACCGTGGAGAACTTCGTCGGTTTGGCCACCGGGACCAAGGAGTGGACCGATCCCCGGACCGGCCAGAAGGTCAAGCAGCCGCTCTACAACGGGACGATCTTTCACCGGGTCATTCCGGGGTTCATGATCCAGGGCGGCGACCCGCTGGGCCGGGGCACCGGCGGGCCCGGCTACCGATTCGCCGATGAGTTTCACCCGGAGCTGCGCCACAACAAGGCCGGCATTTTGTCCATGGCCAACGCCGGCCCCAACACCAACGGCAGCCAGTTCTTCATCACCCTGGCGCCCACCCCGCACTTGGACAACCGACATTCTGTCTTCGGCGAAGTCGTCCAGGGTCAAGAGGTGGTCGTGGCCATCGGAAATTCTCCGCGAGGGGCCAATGACCGTCCCGTGAAGGACGTGGTCCTGCAGGAAGTCGTCATCTCGCGCGGGAAGTATTAGGAGCGTTCGGCGGTTCAACCGTTCGACGGTTCGGCAGTTCGACGGTGCACGGAAGCGACGCGTGGCGACCGTTCTTGCATTCCTGTGAACCGCCGAACAGCCGAACCGCCGCACCGTCGAGCCCCGGACTCGGGATTCATCGGGAAGCGGTTTCCAGCCGTCTGAGGAGAGTCGCGGCGCGCGTCCCCTCGGCCAGGGTGAGCGGCTGCCCTCCGAAGCGAACCTGTTCGTAGAGGGCGGTGAGTTCGGCGGCCGGCTCGCGGACTTGCGGCTGCCCGGTGAGACTCTCGACGAACTCCCGTGCGGTCGATTCGGGGGGCCGCGGATAGCCGCGGCGGGCGAGCAGGCGCAACATCCGATCGTAGAAGACTACCGGGGTCCTCCGGAGGCGTGCGCGCAAGAGCCACGCGGCGGCGATTTCACCCGGTCGCGTGCGGCGGCAGACGACCAGCAGCACTGCGGCGAGCGCGCCGACGGCGAGCGCGGCATACCCGTGGTCGCGCCAGGCCGTCCGCAGGTTGCGCCGTATCTTCCATGACCAGGATTCCCAGAAGACCGCCAACCGCCCGCGGACTGCGGCGGTCTGGCGCCTGAGCTCCATCGCGACGAGGGCCTGGTCCCCGACGTTGTAGTCCACAACATACCGGCTCCATCGCATCCGCAAGGCATCGAAGTATTGCGAGATCCGGCCGCTCGCGTAGAACGTCTGCGCTTCGAACGCGGCCCGCGGCGAGGGGTCGAACGTCAGCCACCCGGCTCCCGGAAAGTACACCTCGACCCAGGAGTGCGCGTCGCGCTGGCGGACGGCGAAATATCGACCCACGTCGTTCCATTCACCCCGCTGGAACCCGTTCACCACGCGCGCCGGGACGGCCGCGGCCCTGAGCAGAACCGCCATGGCAGCGGCGAAGTACTCGCAGTTCCCGGTCTTCCGTTCGAAGAGAAACTCATCCAAGGGGTCCAGATCCGTCTGCCGTCCCAGGTCCAGGCTGTATCGCAGATTTTCGTTCAGATAGGCCTCCATCCGGCGGGCGATCTCGAGAGGCGTCCGCGCCCCCGCGGCCAGCTCGTGCGCCAACGCCCGGACGCGAGGCGAGATGGCCGGAAGCTGCAGATACGCCTCGCGAATGCGGGGCGGGTAGTCCGCGGACCGGACCGCACGACGGAGCGACCCCTCCCGCACCCGTTCCGGCTGGGAGATGGCCAGGTAGCGGATCCGACCGTTGGGCGGCCTGGGTAGGGCGAGCCCCTCTCCCGCGTCTACGGCGAGACCCGGCAGGCGCCCCTGGATCGCCGTGATGCGCGGCAGGCCGAAGAGGACCTCGGTCCCGATGGGCTCCAGCAATACCTCGTACGTGAGAAACGGCGCGCCTATGGCGTGGGCGGCGACCGGGTAGTGACCGTCCCGAACCCGCCGGACCTGGGCGCGGGTCGCGTCGGCCAACTCCCACGTGTGCCCGTCAAAGTGGTCGAAGGCCACGCCTCGCCAACGCAGACCGGGAAGGCGCTCCGGCGCCACGACTTCCTCCGGAAAACTCACCCGCATCACGATGGTGGGATCGTTTTGGATGGCCCCGTAGATGCCGAGCTCCACGCGATCGTTGAAGCCGGTGCTGAGAGCCCCGAACTCGCCGCGCAGCGGGAGAAAGGTGCGGCCCAACCGAGGAATCAGGAAGAAGATCACCAGGGTCAGAATCAGAGAGGCTGCCGCCACACCCAGGCTGGACCACATGAAGCCCGGCGTCACCAGGCCGGGGGCGGCCAGCGCTTCGCCGCTCCGGTCCGGCATGGCGAGATCCGCCTCGCGCCTGAGGTGAAACAGGATGCTCCCCCAGACGCCGAGTACCATGTAGAGGCAGAACACCAGGAGAAAACCGAAACTCGTCGTGAGCAAAGCGGAGGATACCAGCATGAGGAACGTCAGCAGGAATATGTCGAGCAGGTCCCGATGGCTGCGCGCGTTGTACAGCTTGTACGCGAGCAGGAACAGCAGCAGGTGAACCATGGCAGCCATGAACGAGTCGGCCAGGAGTGCGAGGTCCAGCACCGCGTACACCAGAAAGACGACGGTGATCACTTCCCAGAGCCGTCGATAATTCGGGATGGCCGGCCGGAGGCGATCGACCCACCAGCTCACGCCCAGCGTGAATGCCACCACGAACAGCGTCGGGCCGGCGACGAGATCGGTGAGGTACAGGGCGGCCAGAGCGTCCAGCGTCAGGCCGTACAGGGTGAGTTTGAAGAGAAACGGGAAGCTCACGTGCCGCCCTCCGCTTCCCGCCCGGCCCCGAGTCGCATTCGCACCTCGCGTGCCGCGGTCCCCAGGGACCGCACGAGGCGTGGTGCAGCGGGCGGCGCGTAGACAGCCAGCCACTCCAGCACGCGATCCAGGTGGGCCTCTCCCGTGTCGAACGGGAGGACGCCGTCGCCGGTGACCAGCTCCACGGCGGCGCCGCGCCGGATCGCGTAGGCTGCAACCGACGCCGCGTAACTCAGGTCTTTCTCAACCGCCTCCGCGGCGGCCCCCGGCGCCGGGTCTTCAAGAATCATACGGACCTGCGGCCGCTCTTCTGCTTCGTGCTCTCTGAGGACCAGGTCCCCCGTTCTCGCCGACGTCTTCCAATGGAGCAGCCGGGGATCGTCCCCCGGCCGATACTGACGCAAGTTGTAGAGTCCGGCCCCGCGCCCGCGGCGGTGTTGCTCTCGCCACCCCGATTCCAGGGCGGCGGGCACCTCGTGGCGCGTCAGCGGACGCACGGCGGGGTACACCAGCACCGGCTGATTCTGCAGGGGACGGCTGCTCTTGGTAAACAGCCCGAATGGAAAACGGGTGAAGAGGCGCAGGCCTGGCAGGGGCTGTCGGCCTCGGCGCGGAAACATGAGGGAATACGTCCAGCCTTCGCGAGCCTGTGGGTCCACCTTCAGGAAGAAACGCACGGGCGTCGTCCGGCCACCCGGGTCCGGCTCCGTCACGTACAGCGCGTACGAGGGCAAGCGACGCTTGCCGTTGGTGAGTCGCACGCTGAACGTCGCCGGAGCGCCGGCGAAGATGCGATCGGGCGTCCGGCGCTGGAGACGCACGCGCCGCAGCGCCTGCTCGGACAGCACGCCCGAAATGACCGTGAACGACAGCATCATGGCGAGGATCAAATAGAGGAGGTTGTTGCCGGTGTTGGTCGCGGCGAGTCCCACGACCAAGGTGGCGCTGATGAGCCACCACCCCTCGCGTGTCGGTCGGATGGTGCGCGGTAGCCAGTAGCTATTCGGAGGCGGCAACGCCTGGCGGTTCATGCGTTTCTTTGTGACGGGGTTCGCCCTCAGCGGGGAACCGGAACGTCCCGCAGGATCTCTCGGATGATGTGGTCGGCGTCGGGGGACTGCTCGACGGATTGCTCCCAGCGGGCGCGCAACAGCACGCGATGCGCAAACGCAGGAACGGCGAGCGTCTTGATGTCGTCGGGGACGCAGTAGTGCCGCCCGTCGATAAGCGCCAGAGCTTTTGCGGCCTGGACCAGGGCCAGCGATCCCCGTGGGCTTACCCCCAGGGCAAGCGCGGCATGGGTTCGCGTGGCCTGTACGATCGCCATGACGTAGCCGAGCAGGCTCTCCTCCACCTTCACCGTGTCCGTCTGCGCCTGAAGAGACAGCACCGCGGCGTCATCCAGCACGGGCTGGAGTCCTTCCAGCGCTGCGGCCCC
>Ga0316617_100000093_pt1 | contig 18810 bp, 14 predicted proteins | sample OWC_Aug_M1_C1_D2_FD_207801 | JGI IMG/M metagenome (GOLD analysis project Ga0316617, IMG submission 207801) | Wetland soil microbial communities from Old Woman Creek delta, Ohio, United States - OWC_Aug_M1_C1_D2_B | ecosystem: Environmental > Terrestrial > Soil > Wetlands | place: USA: Ohio... | reverse complement strand
GTCGGGCGAGGACGGCCTCCGGAACATCCAGAAAAGCATGCCGGACCTCGTCGTCCTGGACATGCGCCTGCCGGGCATGAACGGGCTGGAGACCTTTCGGGCCATCCACCGGCTGGAGCCCAAGCTGCCGGTCATCATCATGACGGCGTTCGGCACCACCGAGCACGCCATCGAGGCCACCAAGCTCGGAGCCTTCGACTACGTTTTGAAGCCCTTCGACATCCCCGGCATGCTCGGCATCATCCGGCAGGCCCTGGAGGCCGGGCGGTTCATGCGCTCGCCGGTGGACATGGACGGCTCGCCGGGCAAGACCACCCGCGAGGCCATCGTCGGACGCAGCCGGCCGATGCAGGAGGTCTACAAGGCCATCGGCCGGGTCTCCTCCACCGAGGCCACCGTGCTCATCCGCGGCGAATCCGGCACGGGCAAGGAGCTGGTGGCCCGCGCCGTCTACTCCCACAGCCTGCGGGCCGGCAAGCCCTTCCAGGTCATCAACTGCGTGGCGATCCCGGAAAACCTGCTGGAAAGCGAGCTCTTCGGCTACGAGAAGGGCGCCTTCACGGGGGCCGCCCACCGCCGCGTGGGCAAGATCGAACAGGCCAACGGCGGCACCGTTTTCCTGGACGAAATCGGCGACATGCCCTTCGGCATCCAGTCCAAGATCCTGCGCCTGCTGCAGGAAAAGAGCATTGAACGGCTCGGCGGCCGGGAGACCATCCCGGTGGACGTGCGCATCATCGCCGCCACCAACCGCGACCTCGAGACCGCGCTGCAGCAGGGCCGCTTCCGCGAAGACCTCTACTACCGGCTGAAGGTGGTCACGATCGCCCTGCCCCCGCTGCGCGACCGGCCGGACGACATCCCGCTGCTCGCCGAGTACTTCATCGCGCGGTATTCGGCCGAGCTGGACATGGACAACCCGGGCATCACCCCGGAGGCCGTCGCGGTGCTCGCGGGCCACGGGTGGCCGGGAAATGTCCGCGAGCTGGCCAACGCCCTCCAGAAAGCCCTGATTTTCAACCGCGGCGCGCCGATCCAGCCGGCGGAGATGACCCAGGCGGTGGGGGGCGGCGGCGACCGCCGGCTCTCCTCCATGCAAGGGACCGACCAGGTCTTGCGCCAGTGGGCGCGGGAGGCCATCGCCGCGAGCGCGGACGGCGGCAAGTTCGACTCCCTCATGGACCACTTCGCCGGCATCCTGGTCGGCGAAGCGCTGACCATGACCCGCGGCAACCGCTCCCAAGCCGCACGGCTCCTCGGCCTCTCGCGGCCCACCCTGCACTCCAAGATTGAAAAATACCGGCTGCGGCTGAAGATGTCCGTCGCGGACGCGCCGCCGGACCCCGGCGGCGTGCAAAAGCCGAAAGATCTCCCGTGACCGGGCCGCCCCCGGCCGGGGCCTTACCGTTTACATTTTGTAAAAAGTCCGGACAGGCGGCCCCCGTGCACACGCCGGCCGCCGCAGTCGAATAAGCATGCGCTATCGAGCAGTTAGCTTGATCGGCGCCGGGCCCGCGGGGTGGCACATGCTTTGCTTTTGTTTTTGTTGAATACGGAACGCCGGGCGCACTCGCCTGAGCGGCCGCCCTCGGTTCAACCGGCCGGTCGGGCGCTCGGGTCGGGTAGTCGAGGTGCCGAATCCCTTGTACCGAAAAGAGGAGCCGCCCATGCAGGAGGTCAAGACCATCCTGGCCGCCGTCGACTTCTCGCTGTATTCCCCCCACGTGCTCCGGTCGGCCGTGAACCTCGCACGGGCGCTCCGGGCGCAGCTCGTCGTCGTCAATGTCCTCAATCAAAGGGATGTCGACGCCATGGAAATGGTTCAGCGAAGCTTTCCCGGGCTGTCGATGTCGCAGTTTATTCAGAACACGAAGGCGGAGCGACTGCGCCTGCTCGAGAAGCTGCTTGCGGAGGAGGGCGCCGAGTCGCTCCCGGTGAAAACGCGGGTCGACGTGGGGGTGCCTTTCAAGGAGATCCTCAAGGCCGTCGACGCGGAGAAGGCCGACCTGCTGGTCATGGGGACCAAGGGCCGCGGCAACCTCGCGGACGCCCTCTTCGGCTCCACCGCCGAAAAAGTGTTCCGGCGCTGCCCCGTCCCCCTGCTGAGCGTGCGCCCGGAGCGGCATATCCCCGAGGCGGCCGACGGATGAGATGGGGTCCGAACCGGATTTCAGTTTATTGGGTCCTCGAGACCGGGCGGCCATCGCCCGGTGCGAAGCAAAGTTGGATCCCGCAACCTTTGACCCGACGGAGGTGATGGAATGCTGGTAAAAAATTGGATGAGCAAAAACGTGGTCACCATCAACGAGGACGACTCCATGCAGGATGCCATGAAACTGATGAAGCAGCACAGCATCCGCATGCTGCCGGTGCTGAAAAACGGCGCCCTGGTCGGGGTCGTCACCGACCGGGACCTGAAGCGGGCATCCGCTTCGGACGCCACCACCCTGGACGTCCATGAGCTGCTCTACCTGATCTCGAAAATCAAGGTCAAGAACATCATGTCCAAGAGCCCGGTCGCCGTACCTCCGGACCTCACGGTGGAGGAAACCGCCGAAATCCTGCTCAACAACAAAATATCGGGCGTGCCGGTGGTCGACGAAAAGGGAAAGGTGGTCGGGACCATCACCCAGACCGACCTGTTCCGCGTGCTGATCGCCTTGACCGGTGTCGGCAAACGGGGCATCCAGTTCGCCTTTCAGATTGCGGACCGGCCCGGGTCCATCAAGGACCTGGCGGACCCCATCCGGCAGCACGGCGGCCGCATGGTGAGCATCCTGACCTCCTATGACAACGTGCCCGACGGCTTCCGCAAGGTCTACATCCGCATGTACGGCCTGGACCGCGCCAAGCTGCCCGCCCTCAAGGAAGAGCTGGCCAAGGCGGCCAAGCTCCTCTACCTGGTGGACCACCGCGAAAACCGGCGGGAGATCTACTGAAGAAACCTCCGGGGGCGGACGCACCCGGAGGTTTTTTACACCCTGTAAAATTCTTCGACAGCTGCGGCAGCGGCCTTCTTTCGCCCGTCTCTCCTGCAAGCCGATATTCAATATTATTTCAGTTCATTGGCTCGAGCCCTGCTGTCCCCGGGGGGGTGGCATGTCTGTTGCTGTTATGTTGGCAAAACCCGCTTCCAACCGATAGATCTCTAATCCGAACCATAAGGGAACGAAAAGGAGATCGCCCATGAAGGAGTTCAAGAAAATCCTCTTCCCGGTGGATCTTTCCCAATCTTCCGCCAAAATCGTGCCGTTCCTGCAGAGTTTGGCCGGCCGTTACGGAGCCCGCATCCACCTGCTGTTCGTGGCACGGGTGTTCGACTACTTCACGAGCATGTACGTCCCGCACCCCTCGGTCAGCCAGTTCGAAAAGGAGGTGATCGAAGGGGCCGAAAAACGGCTGTATGAATTCGCGGATGAAAGCTTCAAGGATTTCCCGGGGACCAAAACCAAAGTGGTCGCCGGAGACCCGTCCGATGAAATCCTGAGTTACATCGAGGAGCACGGCATCGACCTGGTGGTCATGGGGACGCACGGCCGCAAGGGCCTCGACAAGGTCATCTTCGGCTCGGTGGCCGAGCGGGTGGTCAAGGCCTCGCCGGTCCCGGTGCTCGTGGTGAACCCCTTCAAGGTCAGCGACTGAGGCCCCGGGCGAGCCGGCGACCGCGTGCCAAGCGTTCGAGCGGCAGCGCGTGTATCAAGGCGGCTCACCCGGCAGCGAACTTTTTGCAGCACGAACGGTGAGGATGTCGGGCGTCATCCGGAGCGATGACGCTTTTAAATGCCCGGGTCAAGGCGCCGGGGCCATGGAAGCGCGAAGGTGCAACTCCGAAGACGGTTTTCTACTACCTCATCCTAAGTTTGGGCGGTGCCATCCGGCATGTTCGCCCAGCCGAGGAGGCAGTGAGCGATGGAGAGCAAGGGGCTGATCCTGGTGGTCGACGATGATCCGGACATCGTGGCGACGTCGCGGATCATTCTGGAAGGCAACGGTTACGAGGTGCACACGGCTTCCAACGGGAAAGAAGCCCTCGCTCTCCTGTCCCGGGTCAAGCCGGACCTCATGCTGCTGGACGTGATGATGGCCTCGGACACGGAGGGCTTCGACCTGGCCTTCAAGTTGAAGGAAGACCCCGAGTTCAAGGACCTTCCGATCATCATGCTGACGGCCTTCCTGGACAAGGTGCGGACGGAAGGTGCGGGGCCCTTCGAGTTCATTCTGGGGGAGCAGTGGCCGGTGGAGTGGCTCTTCGAAAAACCGCTGGACACCAAAAAACTGCTGGCCAAAATCGAGGCCATTTTCAAGGCCAAAAAGATTGTTCCCGGCAGCTGAGCGCTGCCGGGAACAATCTTTATCTGATTTTTCACCCTGAGCCGCTTCCATAGAGGAGGAGGAGAGGTGATGGGTGCCTTGGCGCACGACGCCGACCCGATCGTTGCCGGGAAGGAAATGTTGGAGCGTGCCCGGTGCCTGGTTCGCATCCGCTGGTGGGTGGCCTTGGGGCTTCTGGCGGCGGTGCTGGGGGTGCAGGCGGCGGGGGCGGTCTTCTCGGCCTGGCCGTTTGTTCTCGCCGCCCTCTTTCTTCTGGCCGGGAACCTCGTCATTTACCGGATTTTCGCCCGCCGCAAAGACCTTCTCTCCCGATCGGCCCGGGAACGGCACCAGCTGGTGAGCATGCAGGCCGCCGTCGACGGCATCGCCCTCTGGGCGGTCACCTATTTGAGCGGCGGCGCAACCAGCCCGCTGGCGATCGGGTTTCTGCTTCCGGTCTTCTTCGTTTCCGTGCTGCTTCCCGCCCGCACGGCGTACGCCTTCTGCGGCATCGTCCTGGCGGCGTTGGGCCTGACGGCGCTGGCCGAGCTCTGGGGCTGGCTGCCGCACCAGGCCATCTCCTTTCACGGCGCCGAACTCGTCCCGGCGCCCCACCCGCTGAGAACGCTCACTTTCCTGGCGGCGCTGGGCGCCGCGGCCTTTGGCGCCGCAGCCCTTGCGGGTTCCGTCACCGGCGCCTTCCGCCGCCAGGTTCACGACCTGGGCCGCCTCCGGGAGACGGAAGCGCTCTTCAGCCGCCGTCTGCAGAGCGTCTTTTCCATTCTGGAGACCATCGGCTCGGTGCGCGACCTGCACCGGGTCCTGGAAACGGCCGTGGCGGAGGTGGCGGGGGTGATGCAGGTCAAGGGCGCCTCGGTGAAGCTGCTCAGCGATGACGGAAAGTTTCTGCGGTACGAGGCCGCCTTCGGCCTGCCGGACACCATGATCCAGGAGAAGGTGGTCGAGGTGGCGCGCAGCCCCCTCAACAAGCGCATCATCGAGGGCGAGCCCTTCGTCACCGGCCAGGTCACCACCCGTGAGATGTTCCAGTTCGGCGAAACCCTCTCGGCGGCCCACATCCAATCGGTGCTCTTCGTGCCCCTCAACCTGGAGGGGCGGGTGATCGGGATCCTGGGGGCCTACTGCGAGAAGCCCGACCGGTTCGGGGAGGAGGAGGTCGGTTTCTTCCGCCTGGCCGCCGGACTGGTGGCGGTGGCCCTGGAAAACGCCCGGGCGTACGAGGCCGTCACCGCCATGAGCCACGAGCGCACCTGGTTCATGATGAAGGTCGCCCACAACCTGCGGGCGCCGCTCGCGGGCATGTTGAGCATCCTGGAGGTGGTGCGCGACGGCTACCTCGGCCCGGTCAACGACGACCAGAGCGAATACCTGCGGCGGCTCGACCGCAGGGCCCGCACCATGCTGGCGCTGGTCAACGAGCTGATGGCCCTCTCCCGCAACCGGCAGCGCCGCGAGGCCGACGCCGCCGCCACCGAGCCGGCCATGCTGGCGCGCCGCGTCCAGCGGACCTTCCAGGACAAGGCCGCCGAGAAACGAATCGCGTTCCAGGTGAGCCTGCCGCCGGACCTGCCGGAGGTCCGCGGGCGGCTGGAAACCGTGGAGCAGCTGCTTGAAAACCTCGTGTCCAACGCCATCAAGTACACGCCGGCCGAGGGCAAGGTGGAAGTTCGCTTCGCCCGGGCGAATGGCACGGTGCGCATCGAGGTGAGCGACACCGGCATCGGCATCCCGGCCGCCGACCGCCCCAGGCTCTTCACCGAATTTTTCCGGGCGGAGAACGCCAAGGCCATGGATGAAATCGGCACGGGCCTGGGGCTGGCTATCGTCAAGGAGATCGTGGATCAGCTCGGCGGCCGGATCTTCATGGAAAGCGAGGAGGGGGTCGGCACGATTTTCGTGGTTCACCTGCCGATCGCCGCGGCACCCACAGGCTAAGGAGGCAAACGCATGACCGCAGCCAAGATCACACCGGAAGCGGCGCCGGATCTCACGCCGCTGGACGCCATCCTGAGCGAGCACCGGGGACAGAGGGGGGCCGTGATCCCGGTGCTGCAGAAAGCCCAGAAGATTTACGGCTACCTGCCGCCGCAGGTTCTGCGGCACATCAGCGCCGGCCTGCGCGAGCCCCTGAGCAGGATCTACGGGGTGGCCACCTTCTACTCGCAGTTTTACCTGACCCGCCGGGGCCGGAACATCGTGCGCCAGTGCGACGGGACCGCCTGCCACGTGCGCGGGGCCGGTAAAATCGTCGAGCGCATGGAGCAGGAGCTCGGCATCACGGCCGGCGCGACCACCGCCGACTACCGGGTCACCTGCGAGGTGGTGTACTGCCTGGGCTCCTGCGGCCTGGCGCCGGTGGCCGTGGTGAACGAGCAGACCATCGGCAAAATCGGGCCCGAAAAGATGGTCGCGATTTTAAAAAGTCTGGAATAAAAACATAGGGAGAGAGGGCTCGGGGTTCAGGGGAGAAGCAGGTGCGAAAATGGTTCGCCCACGCCCCGATTCGTCCGCGAGGGAGGATTCTGAAGATCAGGGCGCCGGTCCTCCTGGATACCCTGAACCCTGAACTCTGAACCCTGTGACCTCAGATCACCGCATGCGTGACTCGGGTCGATCGATCCGGGAAAGAGAGGACCGGACCATGCCGAAACTCATGAGCATCGAGGATTTCAAAAAACTGCAGGAGGAGGCGCGCCTCAGCATCCGGGTGCGCAACAAGACCGGCACCCGGATCATCGTCGGCATGGGCACCTGCGGCATCGCCGCGGGCGCCCGCGAAACGATGCAGGCCGTGCTGGCGGAGTTGAAGAAGCGGGAGATCGACGCCCACGTGACCACGGTGGGATGCATCGGCATGTGCGCCTCGGAGCCGCTGGTCGACATCGAGCAGGCGGAGGGGACCCGGATCACCTACGGGCCGGTGAAACCGGACATGATCCCGCGCCTGATCGAGGAGCACCTGGTCAACGGGCGGGTGGTGCAGGAGTGGGTCGTGGCCCGCATGGCCGAAACATAGTCCGGAACCGTTTCAGTTTTCCCTGTCCGGGTTTCGGGTTTTCAGACAAACGGCTCGAGCGCCCCGAGTGACCGGCGCCGGAATGCGGGCGTAGCGCCCTGCGAAGGAGGCTGTCTTATGGCAGAGGCCCTGTTGAGATCCAACGTCATGATCTGCGAGGGAACGGGTTGTGCGGCCTCCCAGGCACGGGAGATTCTCGCCGCGCTGAAGGGCGAGATCCACCGCCACGGGCTGGACAATGAAATCCGCATCGTTCAGACCGGCTGCCGCGGGTTCTGCGCCATGGGCCCCATCGTGATGGTCTATCCGGAAGGCATCTTCTACTGCCAGGTCAAGCCGGACGATGTGCCGCACCTGGTGGAGGAGACCCTGCTGAAGGGCCGCATCGTCGAGCGGCTGGCCTACCAGGAGCCGCTGGAGCACCGTGCCATCCCTCACTACAGCGAAATCCCCTTCTACACCAAGCAGAAGCGCATCGCCTTGCGCAACTGCGGCATGATCGACCCGGAGGACATCCGGGAGTACATCGCCCGGGACGGCTACGCGGCCCTGACCAAGGTGCTCGGAGGGATGTCCCCCCAGGAGGTCCTGGCCGAGATGAAAGCCTCCGGGCTGCGGGGCCGCGGCGGAGCGGGTTTCCCCACAGGCCTCAAGTGGGAGTTCACGAGCCGCTCGCCCGCCGAGCCCAAGTACGTGGTCTGCAACGCCGACGAGGGCGACCCCGGCGCGTTCATGGACCGCAGCATCATCGAGGGCGACCCCCACAGCCTGCTCGAGGGCATGACCATCGCCGCGTATGCCATCGGCGCCCGACAGGGGTACGTCTATTGCCGCGCGGAATACCCGCTGGCCGTCAAGCGCCTGCACGTCGCGATTGCCGCGGCGCGGGACTACGGGCTGCTGGGGGAGAACATCCTGGGCTCGGGCTTCAGCTTCGAGCTGTCCGTCAAGGAGGGCGCCGGCGCCTTTGTCTGCGGCGAGGAAACCGCGCTGCTGGCATCGATCGAAGGCCGGCGGGGCGAGCCCCGGCCGCGGCCGCCCTTCCCGGCGGTCGCCGGCCTCTGGGGCAAGCCCACCAACCTCAACAACGTCAAGAGCTACGCCATGGCGCCCCAGATCATCCTGAACGGCGCCGAGTGGTTCGCCGGCATCGGCTCGCCGCAGAGCCCGGGCACGGCCATTTTCGCCCTGACCGGCAAGGTCCGCAACACCGGGCTGGTGGAAGTGCCCATGGGGATCACCCTCGGCGAGATCATCTACGACATCGGCGGCGGCATCCTCGGCGGCAAGCAGTTCAAGGCCGTCCAGACCGGCGGGCCCCTCGGGGGCTGCATCCCCCCGCAGTTCCTGAACGTCAAGGTCGACTTCGACTCGCTGCGGGAGGTGGGCGCCGTCATGGGCTCGGGCGGCATGATCGTGGTGGACGAAGACACCTGCATGGTCGAGTTCGCCAAGTTCTTCCTGACCTTCGCCACCGCGGAGAGCTGCGGCAAGTGCGTGCCCTGCCGCGCGGGCGGCAGGCGCATGCTGGACATCCTGACCCGCATCTGCGCCGGCCGGGGGCGGCACGAGGATCTCGACAGGATCCGCAAGATCGCCGCAGGCATGGACACCGCCGCGCTCTGCGCCCTGGGTCAGCTCACCCCCGGGCCGGTCATGGCGGCCCTGCGCTACTTCGAGCACGAGTTCATCGCCCACATCGAGGACCACCGCTGCCCGGCCGGGGCCTGCAAAGAGCTCGTGCCGGCGCGCTGCCTGAACGCCTGTCCGGCCGGCGTGGACGTGCCGGCCTACGTGAGCCTGGCGGCCGAGGGGCGCTTCGCCGAGGCCCTCGCCGTGCACCGCGAGCGCAACCCCTTCGCCCACATCTGCGGCCGGGTCTGCCCGGCCTTCTGCGAGCAGCGCTGCCGCCGGGGCGACATCGACGCGCCGGTCGGCATCCGCGCCATCAAGCGCTTCATGGCCGACCACGAGGCGGCCGCCCCCTGGCACCCCTTGCGGCCGCAGGCGGCCAAAGCCGAAAAAGTGGCCGTGATAGGCTCGGGCCCGGCCGGGCTCACCGCCGCCCTGCGCCTGGCGCAAACCGGCTACGGGGTGACGGTCTTCGAGTCCCTGCCGGTGCCGGGAGGGATGATGGCGGTGGGCATCCCGGAATACCGCCTGCCGCGGGACGTCCTCCACCAGGAGATCGACCACATCCGCCGGGCCGGGGTGGAGATCGTCTGCAACCGCGGCCTGGGCCGGGACTTCATCATCGACGATCTCCTGGACCGTGAGGGTTTTCGAGCCGTGGTGCTGGCCATCGGCGCTCATCGAAGCCTGCGCCTGGGCATTCCCGGCGAGGACCGCGCCGGGGTCGTCAACGGCATCGACCTGCTGCGGGAGGTCGCCCTCGGCACCCCCCCCGAGGTCAAGGGCAAGCGCGTGGCGGTGGTCGGCGGCGGCAACGTGGCCGTCGATGCCGCCCGCACGGCCTGGCGGCTGGGGGCCTCCGAAGTGCACATCGTCTACCGCCGCACCCGCGCCGACATGCCGGCCTACCCCGAGGAGATCGAGGCCGCGGAGCATGAAGGCATCCTCATCCACTACCTGAGCGCCCCGGTCCGGGTGCTCGGCCCGGCCAAGGTCACCGCGCTCGAAATCCAGCAGCAGAAACTGACGGAATTCGACGCCAGCGGCCGCCGGCGCCCCGTGCCGATCGAGGGCGCGGTGCAGGTCCTGCCCGTGGACGTCGTTGTCCCGGCCGTCGGCCAGGAGCCGGACAAGCGGTGCGTCTTGAACGCCGGTCTGGAAACCAACCGCAACTCGACCCTCAAGGTGGGACCCTCACTCGCCACGACGCGGCCGGCGGTTTTTGCCGCCGGCGACGCCGTGAGCGGGCCGGCCTCGGTGATCGAGGCCGTGGCCCACGGCAACCGCGTGGCCAGGGAGGTGGACCTCTTCCTGCGGACCGGCGACCGCGCCAAGGTGGACATCCCGCTCGAGGCGCACCTGCCGCCGCTGACCTGGGACATGGAGCGCTACAGCGACACTCCGCGCGTGAAGCCGGCGGAACTCCCGGCCGAGGGCCGCCGCAATTTTAAAGAAGTGGAGCTCCCCGCCGCCGAGGCGGAGATTCGCACCGAATGCCGACGCTGCCTGCGGTGCGATCTCGAATGGGCCAGTCAGGTCGCAGCGGCGGCACCGCCAACGGCTGCGGTGGATGTTCAGGCGGCATTGTGAAAGTTTTATGTTCAAAGTTTTAAGTTTTAAGTGAGGAAATTCTGGCCATCCAAATGAAGATTGGATTACATCCTCCGCTTAAAACTTAACACGTAAAACGTAACACCCAACAAACGGTCTCCTATAAACAAACCCGGCTCGGTTCGAAAATACCGGCCCGATGAGGTAGCGGAGGCAAGCATGAGCGCGGTATTTATTTCGATCAACGGACAGAAGGTTTCCGCCCGGGCGGGCTGGACCATCCTGCGGGCGGCGCAGGCCGCCGGCATCGACATCCCCACGCTCTGCCACCACCCGGCCCTGGCGCCGATCGGCGCCTGCCGGGTGTGCCTGGTGGAGGTCACCGGGCAGCGCACGCTGCAGCCGGCCTGCACCTTTCCGGTGGCCGACCGCATGGAGATCCAGACCGAGTCGCCGAAGGTGGTCAGCGCCCGCAAGTTCGTGCTGGAGCTGCTCTTTTCGGAGCGCAACCACTTCTGCATGGCCTGCGAGATGAGCGGCGGCTGCGAGCTGCAGAGTTTGGGCTACCGCTACGGGCTGGACCATTGGATGTACCCGACCTACACCCAGAAATTCCAGGTGGACGCTTCGCCGCCGTATCACCTCCTGGACCACAACCGTTGCGTGCTCTGCCGCCGCTGCGTGCGGGCCTGTGCGGAGCTGGCGGCGAACCACACCCTGGACCTCCGCCAGCGGGGCGCCCACACCCTGCTGTGCGCCGACATGGACGTGCCCCTGGGGGAATCCAGCTGCACGAGCTGCGGCACCTGCGTCAACGTCTGCCCCACCGGAGCGCTGATCGACAAGCGCAGCGCCTTCATGGCCGCACCCAACCAAGTGGAACGGGTCGCCACCATCTGCACCCAGTGCAGCCTCGGCTGCGGGGTCAGCGTGGTGATGCACCGCGGGCACGTGCTGCGCCTGGAGAGCCTGTGGGACGGCCCGGTCAGCGGCGGGCTGTTGTGCAAGCGCGGACGCTTCGAGGCCCTGGCGGACAGCCGGCGGCGCATCCTCGAACCGCTGCTGAAGGAAAAAGGCCGGATGGTTCCCGTCGGCTGGGAAAAAGCGCTGGCGGAGGCGGCGCGGCGCGTGGGCCGGGAGGATGCCGCCTCTCTGGGCGTCTTCACCACCACCCGGCTGACCAACGAGGCCCTGGGGCTGCTGAACCGGATTTTCGTCCAGCGCCTCAAGGCGGGTCAGTGCGGCATGGGCAACAGCCTGGTCCCGGCCATCCCCGGCGCGGCGTGCGCCAAGATGGCCGACGTGCTGGAGAGCGACCTGGTCCTGGTGGTGGGGGCCGACCCGGCCCGCGAGCAGCCCGTGGCGTCGTTTTTCATCAAGCGCGCCGTCGACAAGGGCGCGCGCCTGGTCACGGTCGAACGCGAGGCCTCCGACCTGTCCATGTTCGCCGATGCCTGCTTGCCGCCCGGGGAGATGGGCATTGCGGTCGACCTGGCCCAGGCGGCCGCCAAGCCCGTGGTCTTTTACGGCGCGGCCGCGCAGAAAAGAGAGATCGAGGCCCTGCGCGAGCTGCAGGCCAAGGCCGCGTTCATCCCCTTGCAGCCGGGCGTCAACACCTTCACGGCGGCGGCACTCGGGCTGAACGCCGCGATGGACCCGGCCGCCTGCCGGACACTTTTCGTCGCCGCCGGCGATGAAAACGGGACCTTCGACGCCATCGCCGCCCAGGCCGACCCCAAGGCCTTTGTGATCGTCCAGGCCTGCCACGAGTCGCCTCTGACGGCCCGGGCCGACCTGGTCCTGCCCATGGCCTCCTGGCTCGAACGCTCCGGGACGTTCACCAACACGGAGGGGACGCTGCTGCGCGCCCATGCGGTGGTTCCTCCCTCCGGGCAGTCCCGGTCGGACTGGGACATCCTGGGGCGGGTGGCGGAAAAACTGGGAGTGGATGCCGGTGTCGTCAAAAAAGAGACCCCTGTCTGCAGGATCTGACCCGGGCGGGCAAGCAAAGGAGAACGTGTCATGCCGAAAGTACTGATCGCAACCGACTGGCTGGCCGCCTGCGCCGGCTGTCACATGTCCCTGCTCGACATGGACGAGCGACTGGTGGAGCTGCTGCACCACGTGACGATCACCTCGAGCCCGGTGACCGACCTCAAGGTGCCGCCGGAAACCGGCGTCACCGTCGGGGTCCTGACCGGCGCCGTCAGCAACACCCACAACGCCGAGGTCGCCAAACGCATGCGCAGCCGCTGCCAGTACCTGGTCGCCGTGGGGGACTGCGCCACCTTCGGCGGGATCGTGGCCGCCCGCAACCTCTGCGGGACCGAAGCCGCCCTCCGGCGCGCCTACCTCGAAACCGAGAGCACGGTGGGCGGTCTCATCCCCGACTCCCCGGAGCTGGGCCGGCCGCTGGCGCTGGTCACGGGGGTGCCCGAGGTGGTGCCGGTCGACGTCTTTCTACCGGGCTGCCCCCCGCGCGCCGACGACTTCTACTTCGTGTTTTCGGAGCTCCTGGCCGGAAGGATCCCCGTGGTCCTGCCGCCGGAGCATTTTAGATACGACTGAAGGGGATGTGTTAAGTTTTAGGTTTTAAGTTTTAAGGGAATGCAACTATGCGATGATCTTCATCAATCGAAATGTTTCCTTTGCTTAAAACTTAACACGTAACACTTAAAACTTGTGACAAGGCGCTGACTTTCGATTGGAGCCAAATGCTAAGCAGGAGAAAACGCCATGGCGAGCCAAAAAATCACCATCGAACCCGTGACCCGCATCGAGGGCCACGCCCGCATCACCCTGCACCTCAACGACGGGGGCGAGGTCGAGAAATCCTATTTGCACGTGGACGAGTTCCGGGGGCTTGAAAAATTCAGCGAGGGCCGGCCCTACTTCGAGATGACGCAACTCACCCAGCGCATCTGCGGCATCTGCCCGGTGAGCCACCACCTGGCCTCGGCCAAGACCTGCGACGTCATCATGGGCGTCAAGCCCCCGCGTCCGGCCGTGCTCCTGCGGGAGCTCCTGCACATGGCCCAGTTCGTCCAGTCCCACAGCATGCACTTCTTCTACCTGGCCGGCCCGGACCTGGTGCTGGGCTTCGACGCCGACCCCGCCATCCGCAACGTCTTCGGCATCATCCAGGCCAACCCGCAGCTGGCGTTCAAGGCGGTCGGGCAGCGGCGCTTCGGGCAGCAGATCATCGAGCGGCTGGGCGGCAAGCGCGTGCACCCCAACTTCGCCGTCCCCGGCGGGGTCAACGCCCCTTTGAGCGCCCGGGACCGGGACGAGATCGCCGCGGAGATCGAAGCCCAGCTCGGGGTCGCCATGGAGGGCGTGGGGCTTCTGGCCGATTGGGTGGAGAAAAACCGCGACACGGCGATGCGGTTCGCCTCGTTTTCTTCCAGCTACATGGGGCTGGTCGACGAGAAAGGCGGGCTGTCCCTCTACGACGGCCAGATCCGCATCTGCGACCCCGAGGGCAAACGCATCGATCAGTTCAAAGCCGAGGACTACCTCCTGCACGTGGCCGAACACGTGGAGCCCTGGTCGTTTCTCAAGTTCCCCTACTACCGCAAGCTGGGGTGGCCCCAGGGCGCCTACCGCGTGGGCCCCCTGGGCCGTCTGAACGTCGTCGACCGCATCGGCACCGCCCTCGCCAACGAGGAGTTCAAGCGGTTCCGCCAGCTGGGCGCCGGCCGGCCCGTGGAGGGCTCGCTCTTCTACCACTACGCGCGCCTGATCGAGCTGATCTACGCGCTGGAGCGCATCGAGCAGCTGCTCGCCGAGCCCGACATCCTCTCCACCGACATCCGCGCCTACGGCCCGGCGACGCCCCAGGAGCGCGGCGTCGGCGTGATCGAGGCCCCGCGCGGGACCCTGTTCCACGACTACCACGTCGATGCCAACGGGTTGATCGCGCGGGCGAACCTCATCGTCGCCACCGGCCACAACAACTGGGCCATGAACCGCGCGGTCGAAAGCGTCGCCAAGGCCTTCGTGCACGGCCCGTCGGTGCCCGAAGGCATGCTCAACCGGGTGGAGGCCGCCGTGCGCTGCTACGACCCGTGCTTTTCCTGCTCGACCCATGCGCTGGGGAAAATGCCGCTGGAGGTAGTCATCATGGGACCGGACGGCGTTCCGATCGCCCGGGCCGTGCGCTGAAATATAAAAGTTCGAGATTCTGTTGGACTGGAGCAATCGGGTGCCGCACATGTTGATCATCGGCTACGGCAACCCCGACCGCGGGGATGACGGGGCCGCCCTGCACGTGGTCAACCGCTTGAGGATGCGCCTCGGTCAGCCGCCGCTGACCGAGGACGACGGCGGGCTCGAGGACCTCGGGCGGGACACCGCCGTCTTCGTCCCGCAGCTCGTGCCCGAGTTGGCCGTCGACGCCGCGGCCTATGAGAGCATCGTCATGGTGGACGCGCATGTAACCGAGGAACTCCGGCCGGTGGTCTATCTTCGCCTGCAGCCGGAATACCAGCCGCCCACTCTCAGCCACCAGATATCGCCGGCCATGTTTGTCTGGCTGGTGCAGGCGGCCCATGGAAGAAACCGCGCCGCCTTTCTGGTTTCCCTCAGGGGGCACTGTTTCGAGCCGCAGCGCGGTCTTTCGCCGGCCACGGCCGCGCTGGTCGACCCTGCGGCCGAAAAGGTGATGGAACTGCTGCACGCCTGACCCGGGCGCTTGTCGAATGTAACTGCCGGATGGTCACGGCTGTCTACCAGCAGGTTACATATCCGGCGTCCCGGGTTGGTTTGAATTTCCGGACAAAACCGCTGCGGAAGGGCGGATGCGAACGATTACAGGCCGTTCTCGAATGCGGCCGCACGGAGGGGAGCGTCACGGCCGGGTGGCATGTATCTTGAAAAGATATGGAGCCAGCCCGGCCCTCGCCGGAAATGCCGCGCAGTTTCGGACGTGAACGACCAAGGGAGGTACGCCATGATCATGTTCACCCCCAGCACACCCTATGTCCCGGGAACCTATGCCAAGAAGCGGCCGGAGGCCGGAAGGGTGGCCGCCCAGTACGTGCAGGAGTGGGAGGCCCGCCGCCAGAGGCTTTCCCAGAAAAAAACGGCGGCACCCGAAATCCCGCCCTGCATCTGCTTTTCACGCAAGGTCGGCGTCGGGGCCCTGGAAGTGGCGGACATCGTCTCCCGCAAGCTCCACATGCGGGTGGCCGACCGCGAGATCCTGGAGCACATGAGCGGCGAGACCCGCCTCGACAAGGAAACCGTGAAGTTCTACGACGAACTGTACCCGGGGAAAACGGTCGAATTGTCCGCCCTGCTGTTCGGGAAAAAGTCCTTCCAGATGGACGACTACCTCCGCAATCTGGTGAACGCCGTTTACTCCATCGCCGCCATCGGGTCGACGATCTTCGTCGGCCGGGGGACCCATCTGATCCTGCCCCGCGACCGCGTTCTGGCCGTGCGTCTCATCTGCTCGGACGGCTTCCGCACCGAACGCCTGGCATCGCTTCTGAAAATCGGCGCCGAAGAGGCGGGCAGGACGCTTGCCAAGATCGACCGGGAGCAGAAAGCCTTCTTCAAAAAAGCCTTCGGGAAGAAAGACGCGCCGGCCTCCGAGTTCGACCTGGTCGTCAACTTCGACCATCTCGCCGACCCGCGGCTGGCGGCGGATATCGTAGGGCGCTGCTTCCGGAAAAAGTTCAGCATCGCGGCCGAATAACTGAAAATGAAAAATCCCCTATCCTTCTCTGATACGAAGGCTGGGGGATTTTTCGTTTGTCGCAGAATGGCGCAGAGTGCTCCATCCGAATTTCACACGGCTATCAATCCTCGTCATCCAGGAAGGGGTCGCTCGGCAGCACGTCTTTCAGGGTGGCCGCCTTTTTGAAGTCCTTGGGCGACTCGAAGACCGCGGGGTCGGCCTTCCCCTCCTTGATATTGCGCAGCTCGAACACCTGGCCTTCAGGGGTTTTCACCCGCAGGGGCAGATTCAGCCGATCGGATGACCACACCGTGCTGGTGATCGTCTTTTTGGCCTTCTTGAAATCGATCTCCTGATCGACCTCTTTCTTGGCGCCGGGGATCCCGCTGACGCTCTCTTCGCCCGCGGGTCGTTCGGCCTTGACGGTCAGCGGAAGACCGAACGCCTCCGCAAACGCCTTTTCCTCGAGCGGTCCCTCGAAGTAGGTCTTCTTGCCCGCATTGATCGTAACGGCCTGCTTGAGATCCCGCCGGAAGATGAAGGTCAGTTTGGGATCGGCGGGCGTCACACGCTCCAGGCGGATCCGGTCCCCGGCCACCGTCAGCTTACTCTCCCGCTCGACCTTGCCCTTGGCGCCGATCAGCACCTGGTCGGCCGTGAAATCCGTAATTTTCTGCGCGGACACCGGTACGGCGATGCCCACCACCACCATCACAAACAGAGCAACAGCGACGACCCGTCTCGGTTGTTTCTCTTTCTTCATTGTGAACGACTCCTTCCTGTTTGAAGTTGTTTCCCCGGCACGACTGCGGAGTTGCCCCGGGTTCCGGATCGATCAACCCACCCCACCCGCCACATGCCGTCTGCCAAAATTTGCCTTGAAAAAAATAGCAAGAACCAGGCCAATTGAGAGGGCTATCGAGGCCCTGCTGCCTTGCGCTTTCCCGAAAAACGGCTATGATGGGCCGGCAAAAACGGTTGGTTTCCAGGGTTTTTTCATCAGGGATCCGATGCAGATTTCCAAGGATACGTTAGCCGGCCGCACGATCGTGACCGTCGTTTATGTCGCCGTCATCGCGCTGCTGGCGGCCGGGATTCTCCTCGGGGTGTGGACCGCCCGGGAGATGAACGCCGTGGTGACGGACCAGTTCAACACGCAGCAGATGGTGATTGCACAAACGGCCAAGGCCCGCGTCGAGCGCGAAATCGGGGAAATCAAGCGCGAGCTTTTCTATCAAGCGCAGGCCCTCCGGGAAAAAACCGCCGACCCCCGGGAACTGGCCGCAGCCCTGCAGCAGAGCCTGGCGAGGCTGTCGGAGAGCGGTGTGCGCCGGGTGGAAGTCGTCGACCGTGAGGCTCGCCGGGTTTTCACGGGCGGCCTGCACGGCAGTTGGTCCGAACGCAGCCTCGCGGGAACCGTCCTCTACGACGAGGTGCGATTCACCTCCCCGGAGGAGCCGGTCTTCTGGGTCTCACCGATGCGGGCCGATGCGGCCGGCGAGGAGATGACGATCGCCGCCCGCCTGACGCCCGACGCCGGCCGGCTGCTGGTGTTCCACCTCAACGTGTCGGCGCTGCTGTCCGCCATCGTCAAGCCCATCCAATCCGGCAGGACCGGCTACTCCTGGGTCATCGACCCTGAGGGCCGGTTCATTTACCACCCGAACCCGGATTTCGTCGGCCGCGACGCCTTTGCGGTCCGCGACGAAAAATTTCCCGACATCTCCAACGAGCGCATCCACTTCATCCAGAAGGAGAAAATGCTCAGGGGCGAGCAGGGAACGGGCTGGTATTATTCGGGCTGGCACCGCGGCTACACCGGGCCGACCAAGAAGCTGATCGCCTATTGCCCGATCCGGATCGCCGAGAGCCCCCCCCGCTTCTGGTCGGTCGCCGTGGTGGCGCCGCAGTCCGAGGTGGAGGAGGCCCTGTCCCGGGGGTCCTTCCGGCTGCTGCTCATGCAGGGTCTGGTGGTTCTTGCGGTGATCCTCGGTGCGGCCGCCATCATCTGGCTGGAGAACCGCTGGTCGAGCGTTCTGGAGGCCAAGGTCCTCGCAAAAACGGACGCCCTGGCCAAATCCGAGGAAAAATACCGCTCGCTGGTGGAAAGCGCCGAGGACCTCATCTTCACCGTCGACCGCGAAGGCCGCTTCCAGTCGCTGAACACTTTCACCGCCAAGTTTTTCGGCGGCGCGCCGGAGGCCTTCGTCGGCCGGCACCTGTCCAGCGCCTTCCCGGAGCCGAGCGCCGCCCACCAGGCCAGGCTCATCGCCCAGGTGCACCTCTCCGGCAAGAGCATGCGCGAGGAGTTCGAGCTGCCGATGGGCGAACGCTCCGCCTGGATCAGCGCCAATTTCATGCCCGTCAAGACGGAAACCGGCGGCGTCGGGGCCATCCTCTGCATTGCCCGGGACATCACCGAAACCAAGAACCTGCAGCGCCAGCTGGTGAACGCCGAGAAACTCGCCAGCCTGGGGACGCTCGCCGCCGGGGTGGCGCACGAGATCAACAACCCCCTGGGGGTGATCCTCGGCTTCTGCGAGCTGCTGCTGCGCAAGGCCGAAAAGGGCACCCAGCAGTACGAGGACCTCCAGAC
>Ga0316617_100000088_pt1 | contig 19302 bp, 18 predicted proteins | sample OWC_Aug_M1_C1_D2_FD_207801 | JGI IMG/M metagenome (GOLD analysis project Ga0316617, IMG submission 207801) | Wetland soil microbial communities from Old Woman Creek delta, Ohio, United States - OWC_Aug_M1_C1_D2_B | ecosystem: Environmental > Terrestrial > Soil > Wetlands | place: USA: Ohio... | reverse complement strand
GGGTCATTGATTTTGACGATTGTCTCAATTGCCTTCGTTTGGACCGCGAGATCGGGGTCTCGCAGACTTTTGCAGATGCCCCCGACATCCACAGCCATCCCTATCCCAGCGAGGCCCTCCAGCGCGGCCTGGCGCACGGCCTTGTGCTGGTCCTCCAGTAGTGTCATCAGGGCGTCGCGGCTGGCCTCGGTGCTGAAGCGACAGAGGGTCCGGGTGAGGTAGAGCCGAGTTTGCCAGTCCTCGTTGTCCAGGCGACGGATGAGGTCCGGCACCATGGCATCGGTCGCTGCCTCATCCACGAGGCGGAGGACGAGCATTCGACTCTCCGGCTCCGAGGTATCCAAGAGCCGTAAAAGGGCCGTGGGGTTCAGGAGGTGTTTGTGCCGGGCAAGGACCTCCGCTAAGCGCGTCTTGGGAATGTCTGGATTCTTAAACCGTACCAGCAATCGGTTGGGATCGTAGTTGCGCCCATTGCTGAGAACCGCCATGACGCGCGACGCGACCCGGGCGTCGCTACTGGACAATCCTTCTAGAAAAACGGGCAAGGTCACGTTGTCCAAGAGCGCCAAGAGGATATCGGTGACCTTTGGGGGCGATTGGGGATCCGCCAGAGCACCGATCAGTTTGGGCACCGCTCGCGAGCCGAACTGCTTGAGCGTGGCAAGAGCCTGCCGTCGATCGGCATCTGGGGGATCCGGGGCCGATAGAAGAACCTGGATGGCTCGGTTGACTTTCAAGCTATCAAGCATCCCCATCCGCTGTCATCCTCATTCGTTCGTCGGACGAGGGGGCCAATGTCGCGACAAGCCATTGACTACGGAGTCGCGCACGCGATGTACGCCTTATTCACCGCGCACACGGTACCGTCGTCACAGTAGATCTTGACGAAGCGTTCGCCATGGAGATTCAGATAGTCGAAGAGGCGCGCGCGATCCGGGGGGAGCACCTTGCGGATGGTGCCGGCGATGAGCGAGCCGTCCATCAAGTGCAGTGTGCATACCAACGGCGCGACATCGGCAGGCAGCATGAGCGCGTCCTCTTGGTATTCGACACGGACCACTGAACTCTTGTTATAAAACCGCAACTCATCGGGACCTTCACGTTTCAAGACCAGAAACGGATCGACGGTATTCAAGACCTCCAAGGGCTCTTCCTCGCGCGGGGCGTTCGGGCTCTGCGGGCGCAAGAAGAGCGAGCCCACGACTCGTCCCTCCGGATGGACCCACAGGGTGACCGGCTTGAGCTTCTTGGGGATCTTCAGAAGATCACGCAGCATGAGTCCTCCTCCCTCCCCTGTCACCCAGCCTCTCGCCGGGTGCCCCGTGGCATCTGTTCCTATCTGCGAGCAATCGAGCCGCCGGAGCGTGCCGAACGCCGAAGCTCCGCCGCTGGCACGCTTGGGACGCCCCACCTGTCATCCATGGCAGGCGGTGCAGACGCCACGCGCGCGATGCACGCTTGTAGGGACCCTAACAGCACGTTTTCAACCTGTCAAGAAGACTCGCGCAGTGCGGTGGAGGGGAAACGCAAGAGCGAGAACGAAGGCGATGCGTACCTTGCCGTCAACCGTCCGGCAGGCGCTCGATCGGGGCAGGCCGGCCGAAATGGTATCCCTGGGCGTGGGTAAACCCCACGTCGATGCAAACGGCGGCTTCTCCCGCCGTTTCGAGGCCTTCGGCCAGCGGCTCCACCCCGAGATCGCGGGCGATCTCGACCAGGGATTTCAGCAGGCGCCGCTTGGTGTCCGGGGCCTGGTCGATGTCGCGCACGAAGCGCATATCGAACTTGAGCAGATCGGGGGGCACCTCGCCGAGTTCGAGCAGACGAGCCTGACCGGCGCCGAAATCGTCGTAGGCGAGGCCGATGCCGCACTCGCGCAGCCCCGCTCGGAGTTCGGCGATCCGCCCGGTCTTGGCGACGGCGGCCTCGTGCACCTCGATGGTGATGGGCTGCTCCGGGAACTGGCGGCGCATCTCGCGGAGCGACGCCAGCAGGTCCGCCTCCGCGAACTCGGCCGGATGCGTGTTCAGGTACAGCATCGGCAGCGGACCGCGCGTGGCGGCGATCTCCATCGCCTTCCGGCGGAAGAGCCGGCTGAGCTCCGATTGCACCCCCAGACCCGCACCGATCTCGAAGAGCTCCATAGGGCTCTCCGAGATCCCCGGGTAGAGCCCGCGACCCAGCGCCTCGTAGCCGACCACCTCGCCCGCGGGCAGCGTCACGATCGGCTGGAAGAGGATCGTCACGGCGCTGAGGCGCAACAGCTCCGCCAGCTCCTGCGTCCCCTTGAGCAGGTGCTGGGGCTTGGGCAGCTCCTCCATCATCAGCGTGCCCCAGGATTGGAAGCCGTCCTCGACACCCAGGCGGAATTCGACCTCGCCGAAGTGGATGATGTCCGCGTCGCCTACGGCCTGGTCCTGGATGCGCTTCCGGTTCACGAACGTCCCGTTCCGGCTGCCGATGTCGCGCAGGCGGAGGCCGTCGCCGTCCAGGTAGAACTCGGCGTGTTCCCGGGACACCGAGGTGTCGGGTAAGGTCAACTGCAGGCCGGTGCGGCGGCCGATCCGGAACGGCAGCGGCGAGAGCGCGATCGTGGACAGGCGCTCGCCCCCATGGACGAGGCCGACCAAGACCCAGGGAACCTTGGGGGACAAGGGTTCAACCATGCGACGCGCGATACCTTCCCGATGGATGTTCGTCGAAACGGCGCGGGCCCGTGCGACCCCACTCCCCAGAAGCGGCCGTCGGGATGGCGGCGCTACGGAAGTCGGATTCCGGCTGCGAGGGCACGCCGTCCGGGACGCTAACACCGCCGCGCGGGCGTGTCAAGCGAGTACGCGGCATAGGCGGCATAGGGGCCGTACCTGCCGATGTGCCTGCAGGCCGCCGGGAGGACTCTGGACCATCCGCGTCGGTGACGATCGCTTCCCGACGTGGTAGGGCGAGCGTCGCTATGGTGGGGTCGACGCTGCCGCATCAGGGAGCGTCTGGAGATTCCAGTACGCCCGGAAGGCACCCGGGTCCAGACCGAGCGCACGCAGGTACGCGTCCCTGGCACGGGTAGGTTCCCCCGCCAGTTGGTAGGCATAGCCCAGATTGCTCCACGCGCGAGCATTCTCCGGCGAAGCGGCCACGGTCGCTGTCCACAGCGTCACCTCGGTTCGATAGTCCCCGTTCCGCAGCACGGTCGCCGTCAGCAGGACCAGCGCCAAACCGGTGGCCGCGGCCACCGCGGCGCGGCGCGGAAGCCAGGACCAGAGGCCGGCGGCCAGCAAGAACGCCGGGCCGAGGATGGCCAAATAGAGCTGCCGGTCGTTGGCGACGTCCAGCCGGGGAAAGAGCGAGTTGGTGGGCGCCAGGTGCAGGAAGAACCACAGGACCGCTGCGCCGAGAGGTGGCCACCGACGCAACAGCACGATCCCGAGGACCACCAGCGCGAGCAAGAGGCATCCCTGGATCGCCAGGACGAGAGTCGGCGCCATGCACGGGGAGAGCGGCGGGTCTATATTGGCCCGGAGCAGGAGCAGCGGCTGCGTCAGCAGATACCAGATCCCGTCGATCTGCGTGAGGAGGTTTTCGCCGATCGGGCGGATGGAGACGCTGAAGGTAAGCAGGCGCCGATACCCCGGGAGTGCTAGCCCGGCCGCCAGCGCGGCCCCGAGCATCGTCCAGTGAGGGATGCTGCGCCGCCACGCCCGGCCCCACGGCACGCCGACGGCACCGTCCACCAGCACGAGGGCCGCGGGGAGCGTCACCGCGGTCTCTTTGGTGGCCAGCGCCAGGGCGAAGAACGCCAGGGAGAGCAGGCGGTTGCCGCCGCCCACATGCAGGGCGACGGCGCCTAGGTAGAGCGCGCCCATCAGCGACATCGAGCGGCCCGAGATATAGGTGACGGCCTCCGTCTGCGCGGGGTGCAGAGCAAAGATCAGCCCCGCCGTGAGGGCGATGGGACCGGCCAGCGGCGCCAACCGCTCGGACGCCGTCGCCAGGCGGCCGCACAGCCGCATCGCCAGCAGGGCCGCGGCGATGTGGCAGACGAGATTGACGGCGTGAAAGCCTGCCGTCCCAAGCCCGGAACTCCAGTTGAGCGCGTACGACAGTTTGAGGAGTGGGCGGATGCCGGGCATCGAGGCGGCCCAGGCGGACAGATCCCGGATCCCGGCGTTGTGGACGATGACGGTGTAGTCGTCGAACTGGAATTCGCCGCGCAGGCCGTTGGCGTAGGCCAGCGTCACGGCACCCGTGAGGACGAGGTCCCGGACGAGACCGTTACGAGCCACCGGACGCCTGCGCGAACGCGCGCTCGACGAGGCCGTAGGCGTCCCACCAGCGATTGAAGGCGTTCAGCAGGACGACGAGGACCCGGACGCCTTCCCGCTCCGCCAGCACGATGACACAGCGCCCGGCGCGGCGGGTGAACCCCGATTTCACGCCCACGACATCGGGGAGACGGCCCACCATCAGGTTCGTGTTGCGCACGTGGAACTCCCGGCGGCCGTCCACGGTCTGAACACGCGCCTCGGACATGGCGACCCGTGCGGCGAAGGCGGGAAACCGGAGCGCCGTTTCCGTCAGCAGGGCGAGGTCCGAGGCGCTCGCGTAGTGGCCGGGGGCGTCCCACCCGCAGGCGTTGGCGAAGTGGGTGTCCTGCAACCCCAGCTCACGGGCACGCCGGTTCATGCGCGCGACGAACCGCGCCTCGCTGCCCGCCTCGTGCTCGGCGAGCGCCCGGCACGCATCGTTGGCGGAACGCACCAGCGTCGCGGTCAGCAGATCCTCGACGCGCAACCGATCGCCCGCCTTGAGTCCGAGCCGCGAGCCGCCTTGCCCTGCGGCGGACCGACTCACCGTCACCACGGCATCGAACTGCCCGCTCTCGAGAACCAGGAGCGCGGTCATGATCTTGGTCAGGCTGGTGGGCGGCATCCGTTTATGCGCGTCCTTGGCCCAGAGCGCCCGGCCCTGCACCTGCACGAGGTGCGCCTCCGCGTCAACGGGAAACGGATCGTCCGCCGCCTGGCTCGCGCCGGCCGGCCACAGCAGGACAGCCAGGGCTACCGCGAGCAGGCGGAGGGAGCCGCACACGGTCACTTCCCGAACAGCCCCTTGAAGGGGTTGATGGATTCCAGCGCCTTGTCGAGCACGCCCGTCGGGCTTGGCGACGTCGGGGCCGGGGGAGCGCCGGCTGCCGTCGGAGCCTGCGGCGCGGCGACAGGTGCCTGTCCGGGCGCCGGAGTCGGCCCCCCGGGGGCGGTCGGGGTCGGGGACGCCGCCTTTCCCGGCGCTGCCTGAGCCGGGCTCGGCGCCGTCGGCGCCGCCTGCGGCTGTCCCCCTCCCGGCGACGTCGCACGCGCCTGGGGGTACCGCGTGCAGATCGGAGCGTACTCGAACACCTGAACCGACGTCCCGCGGCGGCCGGTGCACTGTTGCACGGCGATCTCTTTCGCCTGCGCCTCGCAGTAATTGGCCACGAATCCCCAGTTCCGGGTCGAACCGGCGTTCTGGCACGCATCGGCCCAGATGGCGTTCGGGTCCTGGCCGCCGCTCATCAAGACCTGCTGCATATCGGACCGGGCGCGGAGGTAGCCGTCGAATTTCACCGGGTCCCGCATTTCATTCGCCACCTGCCGGACGCGACCGACGAACTCGTTCCGGTACTCCTTGCAGTACGCCTGGTCGTCCTTGAACGCGAACCACTCCAGCTTCTCCACCGCCTGCCGGCATTGGGCCGCGACGGTGGCCCGCTGCTGCGCGCCCACGTCCACCCAGGTGCAGGAGCCGACCTTCCGACCGGAGTAGGCGTTGGTCATGTTGACCGTCCGCCCGTCCATGGTCCCCTGCATCTGCATCGTGCCCTGGTAACTATCGCCCGTGGAGGTGATGTCCACCGTGCCCGTCATCCGGTCTTTCCCCTCGCAGATCATCCGGAAGGTGGTGCGGTTGCCCGACCGGCGCATGTCCTCGATCCGGCAGTTTTGGTCCTTCGGCATCACCCCTTCTTCCTGCTTTCCCTTCTGCAAACAGACCCGGCTGGTCTGCGGCGGCATGGCAAACGGCATCCCCGCCATCTCCATCTTGCTCGTGATCTCCCAGAGGTCGTCCGGCCCCTGCTGCGCCGGAGTCGGGGACGCGGCCACAAACAGCGCGAGGACGACTACCCAGATGAGGTGCGGATACGACATGGCATTCAACCTCCCTGACTGCGAAGAGACGAGAACTTTGTTCGCCGCCCGCTATTGTGGCGGCGTACCAGACATCGGCGTCGGCAGCATGGGCGGCGGCGCGCCGATGCCGGGTTGCATGGAGCCGGGCGTTTGCTGCGCCGGCATCCCGGGATTCGGTGTGGGAATGTTCAACGGCGACTTGCCAAATGTCGGACGGTTTCCGCCGATCCCGCCGGGAAACGATCCGGCACCGGGATCGGCCGGGGCGCCCGGCATGGATGGCGCTGGCACGGGCCCACGCGCCGGCATCCCGCCCGCCTGCCCGTCGGGACTCTGCCCCGGCGGCGTGTACTGGAACTTCTGGCGCACGGACGGGATGGGCACCCCGGTCGCGATCCGATCTAACGTCACCCGGTCAACCTCGACGACTTGCGGCCACTGATAGCCCCGCGACTGGAACGTCTCGTAGTCGGGAATGTAACACTTCCGCCCGCCCTGGATCACGTAGACCTGTGTCGTGCCCTGCAGGCGGACCACGGCCCCCTCGGGCACCGCCCCGGACTGTTGCGCCGCGGCAACCGCCAACACGGCACACAACATCGTCAACAGCGCGATCGCCGATGTTGCCGCCCTCACAGCGCCTCCTTTCTCACCGCCTTCCCTATTCGACTCCATCCCCGTTTCTACGGCGATGCGACGAGTAGCGCATTTGCCCGCAACGCCCGCTGAGGGCGTCGCGTCGAACGTGCTGTCGACCGGGACGCGTAAACGTTTGGGCCGGCACCTCTTACCGATATATGGTGTATGTCTTGTTGCCCCCGGTGAAGCGATACAGCGGGGTCCCTTGACGCATCAGCAGGGGAACCGACTTACCGTTGACCACCGCGGACATTTCGAGGCGGTTGACGTTCCAGTTGTCGCCGCCGATGCCGCCGCCGAAATTGGTCGTCAACGTGACGCCGAGGATTTCCTCAGGACGCACCGCCTGACTCAGCGAGAGGCTCACGGTCTGCTGATAGTTGTCAATCCAGCGCCGACTGCCGTTGATGTTCGGCCAGGTCCGTGCCGGGAGATTTCGGAAATGGAGCGTCGCATCGACGTTGTCGTTGCCGCCCCGCAGGTCGTCGCCCCCCGTGAGGATCGCGAGCCGGACCTCGCGAACCAGGCCGTCGTTGACGACCGGCGGCGGGGCGGCGAAGGTCGGCGGGACGAGTCGATCGTACTTGGAATCCACGAAGTAGGTACGCCAGGAGCTCTGCGGCGCATCCACCAGATAATACACCTGCGCATTGGGATCGGGTGCCAGGGCGCGGATCTTGCCCGGCGCGTTGGGGTCGTAGATGAAGATCCGCAACTGCTCCTTGTAGGCCCCGAGGTCTCCCTTGTAATTGCCCGGGTCGTATCCGATCGCGACGACCTGATGGTCCCCGACGCCGCCACCGTACGACTTGAGGCCGAGAGGCACGGGGAGGCCGGCGTCGATCTTCTGGCGCAATTCCTGGAGCCGTCCCCCACCGGAACCCTGAAGCCCCCAGTTGAAGAATTCCGTGTTACGCGCCCCGAATGGATTCACGGTGAGCTCCGCCCATTTGTCGATGTTCTGCTCCAACGATTTGACCTGCCGTCCGTAAATATAATCGTGGAGCGGGGTGTTGACAGCGGGGCGGAAATCCTGCGTCGGGATCGGCTTCTTCGCGTAATAGAAGTCAAGCGCGGCGTAGGACATGCCACCGCACAGCCCGCTCGTGCGAATGTTGAACTCACGAATGAAGTCGTTGGTGAAATCGTTGGTGAAGCGAAATCCATGCGTGGAAGGGTTGAATGACGTTTGTACGGCGGTCGGGACGGGCGCCCGAAGCGTGAAGGCGGCGGACATGCCGTTGTCCGCGGTCGGGTTCGTGGTGCTCTCCGCCCTGACCTGGTAGTTGTTGGCAGGCGAGAGGGTGTTCGGCACCTGCCACATGAATACGCCGAGACCGGTCGCGACCTGCGGTGGCACCCCGGTCGCCAGCCGCCGGACGACCGTCGCGCCCTGAACAAGCACGATGTTGACCGGTCCTGGGTAAATCCAACTGATCTGAACGTACATCCCGAACGCCCACACCGAACCGGCCGGCGGCATCAGCACTGGGATGGCGGCAGCATGCGCCCCGGATACGAGAAGCAGCGACGTCACCGCGACTAAAATCAGGCATTTCAGGAAGGTCCTCATGTCGCCCCCGCACACGCCAGGTACCGGACCGGCGCACTTTCTGGAAATTGGTGAGATGATCGGAACTCCTCGCCCCTATCCGGGCCTCGATCATTGCGGCTTGTAGCATCCCTCGCGGAACAGGTTCACACGGGGTGCCTCTGATCGGGCCGGTGGCGGCCGTCTGGAAGTCCGCGGTTTCGACGGGACCGGCGCGACGGTCTCCGGCACCTTCCCGCGTCCTCTTCGCGGTACGCATGACAACGCCCATTCTTCGCGGGTTCACTGCATGATGGGATTGGTTCGTTGTGGCGGATTCGGGACGAAGATGCGGCACGCGTCCCTGCCCGGCTGCACCTTCTTTTCAACCTTGCCACCGGGGGGTGGCGGTGGGCAGGCCACGTCGGTGACGACGTCCCCGAATGGCGAGGGGGCCACGCATTTATCGTCGTAGCCGCTCCGATCATTTACGTAGTTTACGGGCCAAGGGGGACAGCCCAGCGTATTCCACAACGCCACTTCCTTCCAGGGGTCCCCGATGCAATCAATGAAGAGCGGCGGCGGGACCTGGACCCTGTTGTAACCGGCCGGACAGATCAGGTTTTTGGGGGGGTAACTGCACTGGGGAGTCGGCCCCGGCACGAAGCTCGTGCCGCTCGGACAGGCGGGACCTCGATCCTGGACGATCTCGCAATGTCCGTTCGCCGCGAGCCTTTGCCCCGCGGCACAACTTGCGTTCACTGTCTTTATGCATACCCCCCCAGGGACAGGCGTATACCCTTCCCCGCACGGCGATACGGCAAGAGCGAGCCCAACCGGAAAGCTTGCCACAACAGCCAAAGCCATTACCGTTGCCGCCAAACTCCAAACAGGGCGGGGCTTCCACATACCATGTCCTCCTTGTTGGTCTAGAAGCGACGGTGAATCCTCATACTATTTCTTCACCAGCTCCACGCGACGGTTCTGCGCCCGCCCCTTCGGCGTATCGTTGGAGTCGATGGGTCTGGTGGCGCCGAGACCGGCGGTGGTGAGTCGGTTGGCGTCCACCCTGAACTGGACCACCAACACGGTCTTGAGAGCCTCGGCACGGCGCCTGGACAGATCCAGATTTTGGGCCGCGTCGCCCACGGCGTCCGTGTGGCCTTCGATCAGCAGTTGCAGATTTGGATTCGTTTCCAAACCGCGCGCGATGGCCTGGATGACCGGCGCGGATTCCGGCTTCAGCCTATCGCTGCCGGTATCGAACAGGATCCCGTACGTGACGTAACGGCCCGTAGCGCTGATCACTTGACTGAAGTCCGGGGTCGATTCCGCGAATCGCACCATGCGATATCCGAGTGCCGGGCCGGCGCCCAAGAAAGATTGCTCCATCTCGACGCTATCGATCGGCGGCAAGTCCACCTGGTTGAAGTCGAGCAGCTTCTCTCCGTTCACGAAGCTCCGCATCCGCCCGTTCTGCGCCCACAGGGCCACCTTCATCGGCTGGTCCAAGTTCACCGCTACCCGTTTCCGCCCCAGTTCCTGATAGGGTGATCGCAGCGAGACGATGAGGTCCAGTTGCTTGGCCTGCACCGATAACCACCAATGCAGGACCTGCTTCCCTTTCGATATCAGAATCAGGTTGGAGTCTGCGCGGCCCTTCACGGCGTCTACCTTGATCTCCGCCTCGTACGTAAAGTCCTTGGGAAGAGTCGTAAGGTTGGGGAACAGCGATCCCTTTGCCCTTGCCGTCAGCTGCCGCACGCCGCCCCCGGCCAGCAACTGCGGCGCGGCGCCGCGGACTTTGAAATGTGGCGGTGCATCGTCCGGACTCATATCGGTGAAGTCGTCGAAGAACAACGTCTTCTCACCGGGGATGAACGTCGACTTCAACTCGGTCATCGGAGGCTGGACAGTGACCCCGGCGGCCGGCAATGCCTGCGGAGCGCCTTGCGGGGACGCCGAGGTGGGGTATACGGGCTGTTGGGTGGCGGGAAGCGCCTGTTGTGGTGCTTGCGGGACGCCCTGCTGGGGAAGGCCCTGTTGCGCCGCCGAAGGATACGCCTGCTGCGGGGCCGCAAACTGTTGTTGACCGGCAGACGGATCCTGGGGAAAACCCGCCTGCGGGAAGCCGCCCTGGGCCTGCGTTGGTTGCTGGTAGCCAGGTTGTTGGGGGACACTCGGTTGACCTTGAGGCGCCTGGGGGAACCCCTGAGCCTGCGGGAAACCCGACTGCCCTTGCGGCGGCGGGAAGCCACCTTGAGCCTGCGGGAAGCCTTGTTGCGGGAACCCGGGTTGGCCGCCTTGCGGGTAACCCTGCTGCGGGAAGCCGCCCTGGGCCTGCGGTGGTTGCGGGTAGCCAGGTTGCTGCGGAAAACTCGGCTGACCTTGCGGCGCTGGGGGGAACCCCTGTGCCTGCGGGAAGCCGGCCTGCCCCTGCGGAGCCTGCGGGAAACCGGGTTGTCCTTGGGGCGGGAAGCCTGGTTGCGAGGCCTGCGGGAAACCCGACTGCCCTTGCGGCGGCGGGAAGCCACCCTGAGCCTGCGGGAAGCCTTGTTGCGGGAACCCGGGCTGGCCGCCTTGCGGGTAACCCTGCTGCGGGAAGCCGCCCTGCCCCTGCGCCTGCGGGAAGCCGGGTTGCTGCCCCGGGAAACCCGCCTGGCCCGGGATCGGTACCTGTTGCGCCGACGGCATGCCTTGCCCCGGGAAACCGCCGGCCGCCGGCTGCTGCGGCCACTGTTGAGCCGCCGCGACGGGCTGGGGCGCCCGGTAATACTGCGCGGGCGTCTGCGCGACAACAAACTGGACTGCCTCCTGAATCGCGAGGCGGATCGCCTTCTCCATCGGCGTCTTGGCGTAGCCGGAGAGATCCCCGGCGAGGCCGCTGCCGGCCGCCGAGCCGAGCCCTGAAATATCGTTCGCCTCACCCTTCACCGACGCTGCCGCGACGACCCGGCCGGTCCGGGTGTCCACGAGCCGCATGTCGATGGCAATATGTGACGACTGGAAGGCACCCCCCAGCTTCCCGACGACCGAGCCAAAGAGTTTGTTGGCAAGCGACCTCTTGTCCCCCGTCACGTCCTGGCCGCTGACGCCGAGGCCGCCTTGGCCGCCGGAGGTCGCCGCCTCGAACTCGGTGATGTTCCCCGTGACGAGAATCTCCGCCCCCTCGACCTGGCCGATGGCCGCCGCGGTGTCGGGTCGAATGCGGCCAGAGGCCCCCAGGTCCTGCTCGCTCAGCACGTCCTGCAGATTCTGCCGTTCGAGCACGATGTAGCGACCGGTCTGAAACAGCGACGTCGCCAACATGTCGGCCATGCCGCTGCCGATCCCCGCGGCTTGCCCCTTCCCCGACTTGTCCAAAAACTTCGCGACGGCGATGCGCGCCTTCGGCCCATGCGCGCTCTCCTGCGTCGCTTGGTTGATATTCGGCCCACCCCCGCCGTAGGTCTGGGCCATCGCGCCAAGCGGCTGCAGCCATCCGCTCAGCGCAACGAGGACGAGGATCAGCATCCAAGAATGGCGATTCGTTCGATTGTGCATGGTCCCCCCTATTTCTCGAGTGCAATGGGCAGATAGATACCGGCGCCCGGGAGAATCTCTACGCGCTGTGAGTACGCCTTGTAGCCGTCCTTCTTGATGTCGAGCTGGTGGGGCCCGGCGAGCAAGCCGACCTCGTAGGAGAGGTCCGACTGTTGCTGGAGCCGCACCCCGTCCAGATACACCTCGGCGTCAACGGGATTGACCAGGATCAACAGCCGGCCCGCCGGGTTGACCCGCACCGGGGACTGGGGCACCGGTGCCTGGGACTGCGCAGGCATCGGCGCCGGACCGCCAGGGTACGGCGCGACCTGCCCTGGCGGATAGGGGGCGATCGGACAGGGCTGGCCGGGGGCGCAGCCGGGTTGGTACGGGGACCACCCGGTCCACCACGGCCCGGGCTGTCCCCAATAGTAGGGGCTCGGCAGGCGCGCCGCTCGCTTCGCCTCTTCGGCCTGCCGCATCGCTTCCGCGGTCGGCGCATCGGCCGCGCCGACCGGCGACGCGAACGCGAGCAGGCCGAGTAGGCCGAGCACGAGCCGTCGCCCCGGTACTCGCACAGGTGAAAGGTCTCGCCGCCCCATCATTCTCTCCTTCTCCGCCGCCACCCCGCGCCGCGCGCAACGTGGAACGGCCTTCCGCAAGCGACCCCCGGGTCCGAGGATTCCCCTGGATGCTCGGCTGGTCGCACCCCGTGCAGCAACGATCCGGAAGACTGATGAGAACAACCCGCGCGGGCAGGCACCCGACACGGTCGCATCGGCGGGGGATTGTCGGCGAGAGTCGAAGGCGCCCCTCGCCGGAACAATCAGATGCGGTGAATACAGGTCGCGCGCACGCACCGAGACGACTCGGGGCGCGACGCCTTCGAAGACAAGTCGTTCTTAACAGACGGTTCTGGGGCTGTCAAGACGGCCGGGACGCATGCACAACATTCGCTACAAGTTTCTCGGACGCCCTACGGACCCGACAGAATCCGGGTTGCCGCAAACAGTCCCAGGACCACCAGTCCGGCGACGAGCGCCACGGCGTCCCGCCCGTGAAAGCCGATCGTGAGGAGCGACGTCCGCTCGCGGCGAGCTCCGAAACCGCGCGACTCGAGCGCCTTGGCGAGTTGATCCGTGTTTCGGAGCGTGTGAAGGAAGATCGGCACCAAGAGCGGGACGTAGGTCCGCAGCCGCGCCAGCGGCCCGCCGCTCTCCGTGTCCAGCCCGCGCGAGCGCTGCGCCTCGGTGACCGTCACCGCCGTCCCGATGATGGTGGGCACCATGCGGATGGCGAGGGAGAACGCAAAGGCCATCGGGAACGGCACGCGCATCCGGATGAGGCCCAGGACCATCTCCTCGGACCGGGTCGTGCTGAGAAACACCAGGCCCGAGATGATCATGGCGTCAATCTTCAGTGCCGCGCCGACCCCGTAGGTCACGCTCTCCGTCGTCACGCGCCAGAAGAGCGGCGTGGTTCCCCCGGCGAAGAGAGACCAGCTCACCACCGAGATGGCGGCGATGCTGAGCAGCAGGAACCAGATCCGGCGCAGGTTCCCGAGCGCCCGGCCGACGGCCCCATACGCCAGAAGGACCCCGAGCAGGCTCACCAGCGGCACCGGGGTCACGAAGAGCACCGCCGACAGGAAGCTCGCCAGGAGCAAGCCGAGCTTCGTCCGGGGATCCAGCCGGTGCACCGGGCTCTGACGGTCGAGATAGAGGAAGAGGTTCATGGGGGCGGCCCTGGGGTTCGGCGGTTCGGCGGTTCGGCGGTTCGAGACAAACACGAAACGAGCTCGTCGAGGGTGAGCGCGGGGACGCCGAGCCGGTTTCCCACCTGCACGATGGGGGGCGGCGTCAACCCCGTCTGCCCGATCCCTGCTTCGTCGGCAAACACCTCGCGGGTGGGCCCGTCCCGTAGGATGCGCCCCCCCTGCATCAAGACCACCCGCCGCGCGTAGGCGGCGGCGATGTCCATGGCGTGGGTGATGATCAGGATGGTGTGTCCGGCCTCGTTCAGGCGGCGGATCAACGCCATCATCCCTTGAAGCTCCGCATGGTCGAGGCCGGTGGTGGGCTCGTCCAGGATGATCACCTCGGGTTTGGTGGCCAGCGTGCTGGCCACGGCGATGCGCTGCCGCGTCCCCTTGGTCAGGATGAAGGGGTCCAGATCGCCCATGCCCGCGAGCCCCACCGCCTCCAGCGCCTCCTCGACGCGCGCCGCCACCGCCACCTCGGCGAGACCCTGGAGGCGGGGTCCGAAGGCGACCTCGTCCCAGATCCGCTCGGCGAAGATCTGGTGGTCCGGGTTCTGAAAGACCAGACCGACGCGACGGCTGAGTGCAGTGGCGGGTTGGCCCCGCAGGCTCTTCCCTCGCAGCCGGATTTCCCCCGCGCTCGGAGTCAGGATACCGTTCAGATGCTTGACCAGCGTGGTTTTCCCGCTGCCGTTCTGGCCCAGGATGGCCACGAACTCGCCGCGACGAATGGCACAGTGGACGTCGCGGAGCGCCTCGGTCCCGTCCGGGTAGCGATGGGCGACCCCGTCCACCTCGAGGAGCACCTCGCCCCCGGCGTGCGCGGCGTCCGCCAGGCGCAGGCGCGCGGCGACACCTGGCGCCCCACCCCACCCCGCCGTGCGGATCGCGTTGGCCGCGGCGTCGGCGTCCACCCATCGTTCCGACACGCCGAGGCATCGGGCGAGCTTCGCCAGCGTGAACCCTTTCACGCCCAGAGCGTCCATCTCATCGGCCCGATCCCACAGGGCGGCCGGCGTGCCGTCCATGGCCACCCGCCCCTGATCCAGCACGATCAATCGGTCGACCCAGCCCATTTCGTCGGTCTCGGGATCGATCATGACCAGCGTGAGGTCCCGGGTCCGGCGGATGGATCGGATCGCCTCCAGCAGCTCGCGGCGCCCGGCGGGATCGAGGTCGCTCGTCGGCTCGTCCAGGATCAGGACCGTGGGCTCCAGTGCCAGAACCGAGGCCAGCGCCAGGCGCTGCTTCTGTCCGCCCGAGAGGGCCGCTGGGGCCTTGTGGGAGAGGTGCGAGAGGCGCACCACACCCAGGCACGAATTCACCCGCCGCGCGATCTCTGTCGGATGCACCCCCAGATTCTCGGGGCCGAAGGCCACTTCGAGGGAGACATTGGTGGAGAAGAGCTGGGCTTCGAAATCCTGAAACACGAAGCCGATGCGGTCGGCCAGATCCCGCGGGCGCTGCGTGCGGATGTCCTGGCCGTCGATCAGGACGCGGCCCGTGAGGTCGCCGCGGACGAGGTGGGGAATGGTGCCGTTCAGCGTGGAGGCCAGCGTGGAGCGACCGGAGCCGCTCCGGCCGAGCAGTCCCACCAGCTCGCCGCGGCGGATGTGGCAGGACACGTCGCGCAGGACGGGATCCTGGGCAGACCGGTAGCGAAACGAGATGTGCTCGAGACGGATCACGCGCGTTGCACCTGCTCGGCCGTCATGCCAGCAGGCACCCGATCACGAAGACGATGAGGAGCGGGAGGATGGCGGCCACCGTCGCCACGCCCGTGGCCCCGGTCCCGAACTGGAACGGCAAGGAGGCGTACAGCCCGGTGGAAACGAGCACGCCGACCACCAGGGCGCCGACCCCGCCGATCCACATCAGGAGAACGCCCATCCACGGCCGGGCGTTTCGCGAGATCTCGTCCGGCTCCATGATCTCGGTCCACAGGATGTTCCAGCGCCTGGCCCGCGGGACGAGCAACCGCAGCAAGAAGGGTCCGATGAGCGCCGCCGCCAGGAAGTTGTTCAGCGTGATGACCGGCCCCAGCACGCCGAACGGGACCAGGCCGAAGAGGTCCACGCCCCAGGAGATGATGGCGGCGCAGGAGGCCGATGCGAGGAACGCGAGCAGCAGGTATTCCGTGATCTGACGGCCGGTGCGCGCCTCCATGGGCTCTTTGCTGGAGAGCGGTCCCATCTTCCCGCACAGCTTGTACGCCACCAGCCCGTAGAAGAAGTTCCCGACGAAGCCGAAGATGCTCCCCAGGCCCAGCGTGCCGAAGAAATCGCCGATGAGGTTGCCGAACGCTGCCCCCCAAGCCGCGGCGGGGCCGAAGAGAATGCTGAAGACGACGGGAACGACATTGGCCGGTCGGAGCTCGGTGATGCCCGGGACGAGAGGGATGCCCTTCAACGGGATGAGAATGGCGGCGTAGACGCCCGCGGTCAGCGCCACCAGGACCACCATCTTCGTGTGACGCCACATCGTGACGACTTCACGCATCAGACGGCCCCCTTTTCGGTCGGCTCCCGCAAACCGGCAGTGGATGTCCGAGAAGCACGGCGCGCGCGGTCCGAGCGCCCGCGGGGCGGCATGCGCGCGTTGGCGGGTAGGCTATCCAGACCCCTCGGGCATGTCAAGGTGAAAGACGCAATGGCTTTGTCCTTGCGCGGTCCGAGCGCCCACGGATACAATGCCGTAGTCGCCGGCCCGGCGGCGACACCCGCACGGCAAGGGGACGTGCAAGCCCCCGGGGCTGCCATTGGAAGGAGGCGCTTGCATGGCGGATTGCATATTCTGCAAGATCGTGGCGGGCGAACTGAAGGCCCACGTGGTGTACGAGAACGAGAGCGTCTTGGCGTTCCTGGACAACCATCCAGCCTCTCGCGGCCACGTGATGGTCGTCCCCAAGGTCCACGCCGAAAGCCTGGACCGCCTCGACGATCGGCAATTGGCTCCGCTCTTCTCCGGCGTCAAGACCGTGATGGGCCTCCTGGAGAAAGCGCTGAAGCCGGCCGGCCTGAATGTCGGCTGGAACCACGGCTGGGCGGCGGGCCAACGCGTCGCCCACCTGCACGTCCACATCATCCCGCGCAACGCCGGTGACGGCGGCGGCGGGATCCAGTCCCTCATCCACAGCTTCGTTGCCGAGGACCTTGCCAGCGTGGCCGCGCAGATCAAAGCGGTGCGCTGAACCCCGCGCCGGCTCCTTGCTTCCGTGTCCCCGAAAAAAGGGCACAGGGAACCGAAAGCGGCCCGTCAGAGTTTCAATTTACAGGATTCCGTTAACGCCCTACCTTGATCCTGCGCCACCGGGGATGAAGGTGGTGGCTCGCCTCTTTGGGGGAATGCACATAGGGAGGGAGGACATGAGTACAACACAGCGGTCCATTCAGGGCACCCTCATCGGCCTCGTGGCGGTCTTGTTCCTTACCACGTCCGCCGCCGCTCTCGAGGTCGGCCAGAAGGCGCCCGAGTTCACGTTAGCGGACCCTGCCGGGAAACAGGTCAAGCTGTCCGATCTCACCGCCAAGGGTCCGGTGGTCATCTACACGTTCATCCAGGCGTTCACCGGCACCTGAACGCAGGAGATCCGGAGCTTCGACGCGGCCTTGCCGCAGTTCGAAGCCCTGAACGCCCAGGTCGTGGGCGTGAGCGCCGATCATGCTGCCACGCTGAAGGCCTTCACGGAAGCCAACGGCGTCAAGCACCCGCTCCTCTCGGATTTCCGGCGCCAGATGCTCCCGGAATACGGCGCCATGGTGACCGACGAGAAGAGCCCGATCTATCGGTACGCCAAGCGGGCCTTCTTCGTGATCGACCGGTCGGGAACCGTCCGGTTTATCAAGATCCACGACAACGCCCTCGACCTGCTCAAACCCGAGGACCTGTTGAAGGCGTTGAAGGAGAGTGGCGCGTGAAGACAACAGTAGTCGCGACGAGCCTCCTCATCGCGGCGCTCCTCGCGGCGCCCGCCTTTGGGGCCGGGCCGGACTTCGCCGGCATGCAGGTGCAGCCCTACGATCCCCCCAAAGCGGCTCCGGCTCTCGCCCTCCCGAGCCTCGACGGCAAGACGGTCCGCCTGGAGGACCTGAAGGGCAAGGTGGTGATGCTCGTTTTCTGGGCCACCTGGTGACCCGTCTGCCGGGAGGAGTTACCTTCCGTCAACAGGGCGTACGGCGAGTTCAGGGATAAGGGCCTCGAGGTCCTCCTGGTGGATTTCCGGGAGGACGCCGAGACGGTGAGGAAGGCTGTGCGCGACCGGGGCTACACCGCGCCGGTGCTGCTCGATCAGAGTGGCGACGTGACGGGAAGGGCGTACGGCGTGTGGGGGCCGCCCACCGTGTTCTTCGTGGACCGGAAGGGCCAGCTCCTGGGCCGCGCCGTTGGCCCCCGCGGCTGGGACAGCCCGGCCGCCAAGACGTTCCTGCGGGCCCTGCTGGAGCTGCCGGGATAGCGTAAGTTTCTGTGGTGACCTGCCGGGCCGTGCCATTCTCTCTGAAATTGACCGCCGACAGATTGGAGCGTGAGCGATCTTCACGCGCTCCGATCTGTCGGCCTTTCCTTTCCGCGCTACAACCCTTCGAAGGGGGTGATGCGACCCCGTACCGGGCCTATTCCCCGGCTCGCCCGCCCATGTGCGGCGGCGACAAACAGAGTTGCCCCATGAAGATGCGCGGTCGCTCGACCCCCCGGACCATCCCATGATGGAGCCTAATACACCTCCCCCCGCACGGCCCTTGCGTGCAACGGTCGGATTTGATAGAAGGTAAGTGTCTTCAGCTACTGCCACCTGGCACCGGATCCCAGGGCAGGGTTATCCCCTGGGACGTTACTCATGTCTTCCCGATCCTGTGGTCTGCGGGAGGAGCAATCCGTGTAACCGAAGTCCCGTCCTTCCGCGCGTCTGTTCGTCCTTTAACCACACCATCGCGGCCGACTGAACGGGAGTCCGGGCCCACCTCGAAACCGAAGCAGCACACAGGAGGATTCGACTCATGGCTAACTGGAATGCGGCTGCACTCGTTGCCGAAGATCGCGATCACCTCCTCCATCCCCTCCAACATCCGGCGGACCACGCCACCCCCCACATTTGGGTCAAGGGCCAAGGGTGCGTCCTGACGGACGCCGAGGGTCGAGAGTACCTCGACGGCCTGTCCTGCCTCTGGAACGTGAATGTGGGCCACGGACGCAAAGAGTTGGCGGAAGCGGCCGCCGAGCAGATGGCGACCTTGGCCTATTCGACCAATTACGTCGGATCCTCCAACGTGCCGGCGATTCGGCTGGCGCATCGGCTGACCGAGATCGCGTACCCGAACCTCGCCGCCGCCTATTTCGCCAGCGGCGGGGCGGAAGCCGACGAGAGCGCCTTCAAGACCGCGCGCTTCTACTGGAAGGCCAAGGGGCAGCCGCAGAAGGTGAAGGTGATCTCCCGCCAGTTCGGCTACCACGGGGTTACCCTGGCGGCGATGAGCGCCACCGCCGTTCCGGGGTACGCCAAAATGTTCGAGCCGCTGGTTCCCAATTTTATCCACACCGCCACCCCGTACGGTTACCGGCTCGAAGGGGTGAAGCCGGGCGAGACCGTGGGGCAAGCCGCAGCGCGCATGCTGGAAGAGACCATCCTGCGAGAGGGGCCGGACACGGTGGCCGCGTTCATCGCCGAGCCGGTCCAAGGGGCGGGTGGAGTG
>Ga0316617_100000087_pt1 | contig 19331 bp, 21 predicted proteins | sample OWC_Aug_M1_C1_D2_FD_207801 | JGI IMG/M metagenome (GOLD analysis project Ga0316617, IMG submission 207801) | Wetland soil microbial communities from Old Woman Creek delta, Ohio, United States - OWC_Aug_M1_C1_D2_B | ecosystem: Environmental > Terrestrial > Soil > Wetlands | place: USA: Ohio... | reverse complement strand
GCAGAGCTTCAATGAATTCTTTTGATTAAAAGACGTTGAAGGCATCTGTGTCCATGCGACCACAATTCGATTGCATTTTTGGGTTAAGCGATAATCGACGGGAGGGAAAAAAGATGGAGCGATTCTAAAGGTCCTGTGACCTGAAGAATCACTCTTTTCAAGACGTTCACGACTGAGGGGCCTGCGCAACATCAAACTCATGGGCACCACCGGTAATATAGTTTTCAAGATCTCTGATCGTGATATTCTGTTCAGAGATCAGCGAGTTTACTACATCGCCGATCGTAACAATACCCACCAGCGCCCCATCATCAATAACAGGGATATGGCGGATGTGCTTTGCGGTCATGATGGCCATGCACTCATTGATCGTGTGCTCCGGACTCACATAATACACGAGAGCGGTCATCAACTCACTGACCCGGGTATCTTTTGAGGACCTGCCCATCAGTATCACCTTCCTGGCATAATCACGCTCGGAAAAGACCCCCATCAGTTTACCTTCGCTGCTTCGAACAAGCAGCGCCCCGATGTCCTTGTCGGCCATGACCCGCAGCGCCTCATATGCCGTCGCATCAGGCCTGATCGTCCAGACAGATCCGGTCTTTGCCTGCAAGACTCTTCTGACAGTATTCATAAATGTTCACCTCCCTTCTCTTTAGATTCAACTGTCCCGCATAAGGAAAAAACAGCCGAACTACCGCATGTGCATCTTTCGGCAGCCCGGCCATCTTTCTTAATACGTTCCATCACTTTCATTCCCTTTCTCACAAAGGGTTTGGTGCCATCTCTCTCTCTTGATTAATGCTAGCACCAGGGGACCGGAACGTCAACTTGAAGTTCCTGCAAACAGGCATCCTATATTTGTAGATGAAGGCCCCCTCCTGCATACGTCACTCCAGTCAAAAAGAATTACGATGAATTCCAACCTTGATTATCTCTTTGCTCCCTCAATCTTTCAACTTTATAAGGCGTGAAGGCTTCAGACAGGATCATCGTATGATCATTTATTTTGCAAATATACCTTATCTTGCTACACTTATAAAAAGGTCCGGGAGGTCGTGAGAATGAAATCCTATCGCAAAGAACTTTGGTTGAATGTCCCCGCACGCCGCGCATTTATCAACCTTACCCCTCAGATAGAGGAATGCCTGAAGGAGAGCGGCATAAAAGAGGGCCTTCTGCTTTGTAACGCAATGCACATAACAGCATCAGTATTCATTAATGACGACGAATCAGGGCTGCACCATGATCTTGATGTATGGCTTGAGAAACTCGCCCCCCACGAGCCGGTTTCACAATACAGGCACAATAACGGCGAAGACAATGCAGACGCCCACTTGAAGCGGCAGGTAATGGGCAGGGAGGTTGTGGTAGCTATAACCGATGGCAGGCTTGATTTCGGGCCATGGGAACAGATCTTTTACGGCGAGTTTGATGGACGCAGGAGGAAGAGGGTCCTGGTCAAGATCATTGGAGAGTAGATAGGTTTCCCGTCTTACCGCCTTCGCAGCAAGACAGCGCTGCTCCTTTGTATTATTAAGTCACATAAAACTTCAAATCCAGCGCCTTGGGCGATGGAAACGGTTTTATCAAAATCCGGTCCTGGTAAATGTCCCTTGGGTTCTGCTGAAAGACTGGCTGAGAACTGACTTTTCGGTGGTATGATATTGCTATGATTGAAATCGACGGCAGTTACGGAGAGGGGGGAGGACAGATAGTCAGGACAGCGCTTGGACTTTCATGCCTCTTCAAAAGACCCTTTAGGATTTACAATATCAGGAAAGGCCGCAAAAAACCCGGCCTTATGCCGCAGCACCTGACCTGCGTCAACGCATCCCGGCTTATTTCCGGGGCGACGGTGGAAGGGGACCGTCCCGGTTCAACGGACCTCTCCTTCAGCCCGGGGGAGCCGCAGGGGGGAACATATTCATTTGACATAGGCACCGCAGGCTCAACGTCCCTCGTCCTGCAGACCCTTATCCCAGCTTTGCTTTTCACAGGCAGGAGGTCTTCCGTGGCCCTCACAGGAGGCACCCACGTGCCTTTCAGTCCTCCATTTCATTTCCTTCACGGCGTATTTGTCCCATTCCTCGAACGCCTCGGGGTCAGGGTGCAGCTGTCTATAGAATCATACGGATTTTATCCTAAAGGTGGAGGCAGGATAAGGGCGGATGTCTTTCCTGCGGAAAATATCAATTCTCTTGACCTGATGGAAAGAGGAGAGGTCAGCAGCATAACCGGGTGTTCAGGTGCCGGAGGACTTCCAGTCTCCATTGCTTCACGGCAGCAGGGTGCCGCTCTCGCAAGGCTTTCCGCATCAGCCGGTGAGCTGGCGAAGAAAATAGCCATTGATACTGTCAACGTTCCAACCTTCGGACAGGGGACATTTGTCTATCTTGAATGCAGGACCGGCAGATCTCTCGCAGGTTTTTCCAGCCTCGGCGCACGCGGCAAAAGGGCAGAGGATGTGGGTGAAGAGGCCGCAGACGAACTCATACATTATTACAGGTCCGCTGCAGCCCTCGACAGGCATCTGGCAGACCAGATAGTGCTGTACCTGGCGCTGTCGGACCATGAATCCGCCTTTACAACAGAAGCAGTGACAAACCACCTAATGACAAACCTCTGGGCAATAAGGCTCTTCCATAGTTACAGGTATTCAGTCGAGGGACAGGTTGGGGAAAAGGGGACAGTAAGGATAATGCCTTCATCTGAATAAGTTGGTACACGATTTTCTTTTTTCCATGCTTGTCACGAGCGCGCCGCTGCTCTGTCCAACCCGAACACGGCAGCGGGATAAGTCCCACAGACGGGCAGATTTTATCTTCGTTGTTGCTTAAAAGCTGATAGACTTTAAATAACACATCATCATTCCCTGAGGGAGGCGGCTATGTCGATAACAAGTTGTGAAAAAGGAAATAAGAGATGACCTACCGGATTACAGATACAGCCCGCTATGATATCAATCATTTCACTATCAGGGAGATGACCGAATGCGGAAAAGCCCTTCGCACGATTGGTGAAGGGGCAAGAAGCATGGAAGAAGTGGCTGACAGGATCGTCAGATACCTTTATGACAATCTGATCGATGGCGAGACAGGCATGCGTGCCTGTGCCCTTGTCAGAATGTTCAAGACCCACGCATATGAAGGGCTGGATGCCGAACTGCAGGAGTTTGCACAAAAGATGCTTGGGGATAAGCCTGCTTACCCGGGAATGAAATGTATGGTCCTTCTGGCAACTACCGGGGACGAACAGCAATGGCGATCAAGGAAGACCTCTAAGGGACACAAGGCAGTTCCTCTTCCCAGCGAGGAAGCCATAAACGAAATTCCGATGTTTCTGCCTCTTATAGAGCAGTTTGGGATGAAGGCAGACATGCTTATCAAGCCGGACCCGAAATTCCTGTTGGATCTGGAGCAGCGTGCCTACAATGTCTATTATGTTCCGGAAGCGCTCGGGAATCCATACATCTCTGCGCAGAAGGGCTTCATCATCCCATATAAGATCAGATCAATATTGGGATTCGGCGGGCTGCTGCCTTCAGGAGAAATGTTTGCAGTTCCCATATTCTTCAAAGTTCCGGTTTCAAGGGAAGCGGCCGATCTCTTCAGACCCATTTCTCTTAATGTAAAAATAGCGATATTGCCTTTTGGAAAGGTTGTATTCGCCTGATGCGTATAGGGGGACAAATAGCGTGAACAACGTCCCGTCGGAGATGGATGCACAACTTCTCAGGTCTAAAATAGCCGCCTTGGAACAGCTACTGGAGGGATACGAGAAGACGACTGTTGAACAGACAGATAAACTTTATCAGGAAATCGCGGAACGAAAAGCTGTGGAACAGGAATTGGAGAAATACCGTATCCACCTTGAGGAATTAGTGAAGGAGAGGACCGGAGAGCTCCTGGAGACAAACGAACAGCTCCAAAAGACGATATCTGAGCTGACCAGGGCGGAAGAGCGACTCAAGAAATATTCGGAAGAATGTATAAGGAGCAATCAAGAGCTGGAAAAGTTCGCCTACATTGCCTCGCATGACCTCAAGTCACCTGTCCTGTCCCTTGCAGCGAGTCTAAAGCTCCTTGAGAGGCGGACCAGGGGAAAGCTGGATAAAGAATCTCTGGAATTGATTAACGATGCGCACGCCTCAGCCGCCAGGATGCAGAACCTGATAACCGATCTTTTGACCTATGCCCGCATAGGTGCGGACAATTTAAAGAAAACGCAGGAGCGGATAGACCTTACAGAAATGCTGAATTTAATCCTGACCACCCTTAAGACGGAATGCGAACAATCCAAGTGTACAATTATTGCGGACAAGCTGCCTGAGATTATTGCTGATCACACCCAGATGATGCAGCTCTTTCAGAACCTGTTGTCGAATGCGATAAAGTTTCATGGAGCCGAGCCGCCCCGGATCGAGATTCTGGCCGAGCAAGGGAAGAAGGAATGGCTGTTTTCGATAAAAGACAATGGCATCGGTATTCCATTTGAGCATAGGGAAAGAATATTCGAGCTGTTCCAGCGCGCGTCCGCCGGACACAGCTACAAGGGCACTGGAATCGGGCTTGCCATCTGCAAAAAGATCGTCGAGCAGCACGGCGGCCGCATCTGGGTGGAATCCGAACCCGGCAAAGGCTCTGCATTCCATTTTACGATTCTGTCCGATCATTAATGCTGATATAATGTTTACAGGGTTGGTATTACCGGCCAAAACCCGCATTCGGCTGAGGGGGCGGTATCGCTGTAAAGGCATTGGCGCTCAGGCGTCTCGGCAAGTTGATACCCTCCCCTACTTAAGTAGGATTTAAATGCCTGCCGAAAAAACGCATACTAAGCACAAGAAAGTGTTCAGGACGCAACCTTAAGCTCTGTCACGTATCACTTTTTACGTTTCACTTTTCACTTTTTACTGTTATACTATCTATAAAGAAAGAAGAGAAGCGATTGCAAAGTACATTTATCTCACCTCACCATGTCGTGCCGTCCAATCGTAGTTTGCCTTTTATTAACCGTTTCATCCTCGAATAAGGAGTTTGCTTATGAATATCCTGCTGGTTTATCCGGAATACCCTGATACTTTCTGGAGTTTTTCCTATGCCCTGAAGTTCATCTCGAAAAAGGCGGCCTATCCGCCCCTCGGTCTGCTGACTGTGGCAGCCATGCTGCCGCCTGAATGGGACAAAAGACTTGTGGACATGAACGTCAGGAAGCTCAGGGACAGTGACATCCTTTGGGCCGATTATGTTTTTCTCAGCGCCATGTCCATTCAGAAGGACTCAGTTAAGGACGTGGTAGCCAGATGCAGGGAATTTGGTGTCAGGGTTGTGGCGGGCGGGCCCCTTTTTACCAATGACTACGAAGATTTCGCAGACGTAGACCACCTCGTGCTCAATGAGGCTGAAATAACTTTACAACCTTTTCTGGACGATTTAAGGGGTAGACCGAAACATATCTATACATCCATTGAGAAGGCCGACATTACGAAAACACCCATACCACTTTGGGAACTGATAGACATGCGCCACTATTCTTCCATGAACATCCAGTATTCCAGGGGGTGCCCCTTTAACTGTGAATTCTGTAATATTACATCGCTCTATGGCCGGGTCCCGAGGACAAAGGACAGCCGTCAGCTTATCGCAGAACTTGAGAAGATATACTCCCTCGGCTGGAGGGAGGGGGTTTTCTTTGTGGACGACAACTTCATAGGCAATAAAAAGAAGCTTAAGGATAAGGTACTGCCGTCGCTTATTCAATGGATCGAGGAACGGGGGCGGCCTTTCTACTTTTCGACAGAGGCCTCCATCAATCTGGCTGACGACGAGGAGCTCATGAGGATGATGGCGCGGGCAGAGTTCATTACGGTCTTTGTCGGCATAGAGACGCCGAACGACGAAAGCTTGATCGGATGTGCCAAGGCCCAGAACAGAAACCGGGACCTTATAGCCAGTGTTAAAAAAATACAGGACTTCGGGCTGGAGGTACAGGCCGGGTTCATTGTCGGGTTCGACCAGGACCCTGCTTCGATCTTCGAGAAGATGATAGCGTTCATCCAGGAGAGCGGGATCGTGACTGCCATGGTGGGGCTGCTGAACGCACCGCGCGGCACAAAACTATACGAGCGGCTGGTCTCGGAGAACAGGATGTTAGAGACGTCTACCGGAGACAATACTGACCTTTCCATGAACTTCATCCCTAAGATGAGTTATGAAAAGCTTATCACGGGATACAGACATATCATCGAGACCATTTACTCGCCAAAGCACTATTACAAAAGGGTCAAAAGCTTCATGAAGGATTACCAACCCATGCAGCAAAAGGTGGTGCAGATGCGGTACAGCTACTGGAAGGCCGGATTAAAGTCTGTTTTCATATTGGGGATATTCGGAAAGGAGCGTTTCTACTACTGGAGGCTCGTCTTCTGGTCCCTCTTCAGGAAACCAAAACTCCTGCCGATGGCCGTGACTTTTTCGATTTACGGTTTTCATTTCAGGAAGATATTCGAGAGACACTTCAGAAAGATGGAGAGAGGATTAAGCAATACTTAATGCCTGTTAAACAGGCAACTGCTGATTAATAACCAGGCATTCGCATGACCTGCAAAAATTAAGAAACCTGCTTTTTCACACAGTTATCCATGGGCATATTTCTTGCGATACTTTTTGTAAATATTTTTTCTAAGGAGGTAAATCATGGAAAAGATTATTACACAGAGAAAAGCACAGGATGATTATCATGCTGTTTTGGTCGCCCAGGCCATGGAGAACGCCGGGGCTGATGTCTTTGCGGTCACAAATGACAGCCATGGATATATACAGGTCTACTGTAAGCATCCTAAATCTCTAAGCGCAGAAAAAATCGACCGGGAAATCAGCAGGGAAGTTGAATCAAAGTCAGAATACTATCTGGCTTGATAAACTGGTTCTGACTGACCCCTTAGAAGATATTCATACACCTGAATAGTGCAATTAACCACAGAGCACACAGAGAATCAACCCTGCATAAAAAAGAGTGCACTATAAATATCTCTGTGAACTCTATGGTTTATTTAAATACATTTTTGGGTTCAAAAAATATTTTACCGGCTGCGATCAAAAAACTTTCGAACGGGGTAAAATGAATTATGAGGAAATTCGCAGCCGCCATCCTGACTATCTTTTTCTTTTTCAGCCAAACCTCCCTGGCGTCTGACTTCAGGTTCTCGCCCCGGCCGAACAAGGCCGCACTAATACACTGGCAACAATGGGGTGCTGGTCCCTTTTCTGAAGCAAAGAGGCTCCAGAGGCCCGTCCTGCTTGCCCTGAGCGCAGTCTGGTGCCACTGGTGCCATGTCATGGACGAGACAACTTACTCCGATATGGACGTGATCGCTTATATCAACGAGAACTTCATCCCAGTGAGGGTCGACGCTGACATGAGGCCAGACATAGACGGCCTTTACAACCAGGGCGGTTGGCCGAGCACCCTCGTGCTTACACCGGAGGGGGACATCGTAATCGGCAGCACCTATATCCTGCCGGAGGACATGGTCTCCTGGCTGAAGAAGGCTGTCGCTGCCTACAGGAGTGAGAGCCGCGGCAATGGAGAGAAGAAAGAGAAAAGTCCTGAACATGCAGGTCAAGCGAAACCGGAGAAGGCAGACCTGAAAAGGACGGTCGACATCCTGCGGTCGGCCTTCGACAGGCAACACGGCGGCTTCGGGATGGCGCAGAAATTTCCGAACCCCGAGGCGATAGATTTCCTTGTCTCTGAATTTGCGCAGAGCGGGGACAAAGAGACAAAAGAGATGATCACCCTGACGCTCGACAGGATGGGAGTTGGCGGGATACACGACGATATCGCCGGCGGCTTTTTCAGATATTCAACACGGCCGGACTGGTCAATACCCCATTACGAAAAAATGTTAGATCTGAACGCAGGGATTGCGAGGAACTATGCATCAGCTGCCCTGGTCCTCGGCAAGGACAGCTACCGGAAGGTGCTCGATGGGACGATCGGCTATATAATGAATAACCTCTATGACCGGAAAACAGGGGTCTTCTACGGAAGCCAGGATGCCGATGAAGGGTATTACACCACGAAGATGCGAGGGGGACCGCCACCCAGCGTCGACACCACCATCTATGCCGGTCCGAATAGCCAGATGATCAGCACCCTTGTGGCAGCCTCCGGCGCGACAGGGTCGAAGGAGTATCTCGAACAGGCTGAGAAAGCGGCCGGTTTCATAGTCCGGGAGCTCTACACTGAAAAAGAAGGGACCTATCGTTATTATCGTGACGGGGACAAACATCTGCCTGGACTGCTTGCCGACAACGTCCTGTTCGGCAGTGCGCTCATCGATCTCTACAACGCGACCGGAGACAGGAAATATATGGACACGGCCCGGCATGTGGCCCGCCTTATTGCAGGCAAGTTCTTTGATGCTCAAAAGGGCCTGTTCAGGACAAGTATGGAAACGCCACAGGTCTGGCCTTCTGAACCCGGAGATCTCATGGAATACAACACCGCTGTTTCGAACCTCAGGGCCGCTGTTTTCCTGCTGAGGATTTCAGGTTATCAGGAAGACCCGAAACTCAAAGAGCTGGCAGGCAGTGTGATCTCGCGCACAAAAGAAGACTGCGAGAGGATCGGACCTGCTGCCGGGGCCTGCGGGACAGCGTTGGAATGGCAGCTCCTGAAGCCCCTCGAAATCCTGCTCATAACCGCTGATGGACCTCAACGGTTCCTTAGCTCGGTGAACAGGACCTATATCCCACGGAAGGTGGTCAGAGTGCTTTCACTGAAGAAAGACGAGGCCGCTATTACGCTTCTCGGTTATCCCCTGATAGAGTCCCTCTATCTATGCGCAGGAAAGAAATGTTTTGCCGCCGTTACTGAGCCGGAGAAAATTGCGGCTGAGGTTGGAAACTATTTGGAGAGTTTGAAAGAGGAGAAGTAGCGGTTGTCTCCATTTTCATCACCAGCCGCCTCCACCGCCGCCGCCACCGCCGCCGCCTGAAGAGCCGCCCCCTCTGCTGCCTGAACTTGAGCCGGGGGGGACAGAAGAAGAGGATATTTCTCCGGCCATTGAGCTGCCGAGGGTTGAGGAGAAAGCCGGGATGTTTGAAGAACTCCCCATCGTTCCTGAGTACCACTCCGGCTCGTAAGTTGACTCAGTAAATATGTCACTGAACTGTTCGGCCCATTGCTGCTCAACATCAAGGGCGAGGGCATAGGGCAGGTACCTTTCAAATAACTCAGGGGTCCTCTCAGGAGGGTTCATACGGTTCAGCCGGTCTTCTTCCGTAGCAGCGAGAAACGTCCTGAAGCCTTCTATTTTATCGAGGAGGAGAGCTCCGGCGCTTGTAGGGGCCTTGAGCAGATAATAGAAGCGGCAGCTAACGGCAGGGAAGCTAAAAAAAATCAGCGCGTATAACGGCGTAGTATTCACCGACACGCCAAATAATCCACCACTTATCGCAGCGATCAGGAGTATACCGTACCCGCCGATCGAAAGAGTGTCCCACCCCATTTTGAATGTGGACATAACACCTTTATCCATGGCCTCTTTCTTTCTGCCCGCCAGTGACTTCTTCATTCCAGCTAACGCTATCCCTGTAAAGACAGAAGCAAACAGCATGACCACAAATATAGTAACTATATTGGCTCCGTCCTCACGGATAATGCTGTAGAACATACCAAACAGGGACAATACAAGGCCGACAATAAAATATCGTTTATTCGTCACAAAAAAGTCCTTTTGAACTCTCGCCTTAAGAAGGTTCTTAAGGTCGTCGACGGACTTGGAAATTTTTCCGTAATTGTCCGTTGAAAGCTTTATGCTCTTGCGGGAGGCCAGCAGGTCCGCAGAGATCGAATGTTCGTCCGGAGAGAGGTCATTAGTGTCTTCTTTGACCCTAGTCAGAGTGTAGGTGCCATTGTCTTCCTTTATCTTGAGGATACCCTTGACCGCCAAATTAATGAGGGCTGCTGAAAATACCTTGTCATCATAGCCCATCTTCGTGATATACCGCATCGAGGCCGGAGAAAGCCCCTGGGGCGGCCCATAAAGCGGCACAATCACTCCCCTCTTGGTGTCTCTGCCGATCATAAACCAGACAATGAGATAATAGGCTGATACCACCATGAGACCGATCAGCCCCCAGACAACGTCCTGGTTGTCCTTGAAGAAATAGACCATCCTGTCCTTTTGTGAAGGCGCCTGCACAAAGCCCTTGGGCCAGGAGACAACGATCGTCAGGCCTTCAAATTTTCCAAGTGGCGAACTCGTCGATAATGTCCGTCTTCCGGAGCGGTCAACACTGAAGGTAAAATTCTTGTCCTTTGCCCCCTCAGGCCCTGTGTATCCATCAACGGAGAGGACTTTCCCCGACGCCCCCTCAGGGAGTTCCACAGCAGCGGAGGCCTTGTCGATCGCAAACGGCCAGCCGTTCCCGGTGACGTTCCAGTAGATCTCGTCGTGGTCCTTGAAATATCCGAGCTGGCGGCTTGTTTCATATATGATGGTATAGGTGTGCTCGCCCGGTGAGATAAGTACACGTGCATCTCCTATCCTTAAACGTTCGCCATTGTCCATCCTCTCAAATACATATTTCTCGGTATTGCCGTCTCTGAGCACTTTTTCAACCAGGAAGCCTCTTTTGGAGCGGTTCCATAAGCTGTCCCGGTATATGGTTGGAAAGTCCCGAAAGATGCCATGCTTGATCTCCTGCCCGGCGCTCAGCACCCTGATGGTTTCCTGAACAGTAATGGAAGAGTCTCCGTGGACGGTAACGAAGCTGTCGAAGGAAAGTATCCGCTCTTCATCCTCCGCCCTTGATACGCCCGGCACGGTAGCAGCGGAGAACAAGACTGCCAGATAAACATACAGAAGAAAGCGCTTCATAGTCCAAACTCCACCATGTCCGCTGATGAACAACGATTAAAAAGCAAAACAGGCTTATCACCAGGCGGGTTGATTTTTTGTTAACCCATCAGTTTATTGTATTCTTCATGGCTGCCGATCCAAAACCACAGGAGCCCATTGGGAACCTCAACGGCAACTGCACGGTAATGCAGTCCGACGCGTATAGACGAATAACGACCAACTTTCTTCAGATGTAAAGAGGGATGACGAGGGTCGTTTTTCAACAACGTATAACTTTTATCTGCAAGGTCTTGAATAGGCTGAGGAAGCGACCTGTAGAGTCCCCAAAACTCTGGCGAGGCGAAATGCTTCAAATTTCGGAGTAGTTCCCGGACTTAAACGATTTGAGAGCTGCCTCGGCCAATGAGTCAAGCTTTCCTGACTGAGCATCCTTTTCAAACTGGCGGTCCCATGCCTCTGCGTCAAAATCCCAGAACCATTTCCGAAAAGCCTGAAGTTCATCAGGCTTTAATCTTTGAACTTCTTTTTCAATGTCTTCTATTCTCATCCTGAGAACTCCTTGTCTTTGCTTAATGTTAGTTTAACAAATTCTTCCTTCTGTTTCTATGGCTTTGTTTTATCTGTGTTTGAGAAGGCAATTGTTCACCGAGTTCGCAGAGGTTCAGCTCCCTGAAATCATTTCCTCTTCCTGTACTTATACTCGGTATAACCTTCAGGGTCATTCTTTTTTAAACAATCAGGACATATGCCGTGGGTAAAAGAAGCGTCGGAGTGTTCTTCGATATAAGTTTCAAACTTTTGCCAATGCCCGTTATCATCGCGCACTTTTTTGCACCAGGCGCAGGTGGGAAGGAGGCCTTTTAATGTCTTGATATTGGCCATGGCGATCCGGAGTTCGTGGATAAGTATTTCCCGTTCCTGCTCAACCGACTTACGGTTGTCTATGTCTTCAACCATGCAGAGCGCATAGATCACCTCGCCGGCCTGGCTGCGAAGCGCGGTGGTGGTCATACTGGTCCAGAGAATGTCCCTGTTCTTTTTTACGCACCTCTTCTCCAGCTGAAAAAGAGAGACCTCGCCTCTCAGCATTTGTCCGGCCAGCTTTAAGGTCTTTTCTCTGTCCTCAGGATAGGTAATGTCTTCAAGGCGGCGACCGGAAAGCTCCTGTTTTGTATATCCCAGCATCTCACACATGGCCTTGTTCGTATTAAAAATCCTGAAGTTCGGGCTGAAGATAATAATGCCGAGGGGTCCGTCTTCAAAAATTCTGCGAAACCTTTCCTCGCTTTCCCGCAGCTTGTACTCTGCACTCTCGCGGATTGCAATGTCCTTTTTGAGTTCTTCATTTACCCTTGCCAGCTCTTCTGTGCGTTCCCTTACCAAATCCTCTAAATGTTCCCGGTAACTGTTTAATGTCCTCTCCGCCTGTTTCCGCTCTGTTATATCGTGCCATATGGCCTGGAAAACCCTGCGTCCGGACAGATTCACTACGCGCGTAATGACCTGCACATCCCTTGTATCGCCTTCCTTGGTCCTGTGCCGGACCTCAAACTCGGCCTCGCCTTTTTCCAGTACCTCCCTCATACTGTTCTGTATTTCTTCAGGGCTCTCGAAGGGGTCGATATCAGAAAGGTTGAGACCGGCAAACTCCTCTCTTGTATATCCGAGATCCTGGTGGGTGGTTTGATTGAATTCAATTATCTTTCCGCCAGTATCTATAATAACGATACCGTATGGGGACTGTTCGAATATGGCACGGAAGCGAAGTTCCGCTTCCAGGGACTTTCTGGAGTCCCTCTTCCCATTGACTGGAAGTTTATGCACTGCCTGAATGTTTTTAATGCTCATCTAATAAATGGATATTGGTCAATGTCAATGAAGACCGGGATAGCAAATGCCTCTGGGGAGAACTCGCAACAGTTCCTCTCACAGGAAAGCAAGATTTTTCTCTGACACCTCGTCATCACCTTCACATTGGGCCCAGGCTATTTAGGGCAGTCTTTTCATACCCCTTCAGGCCTTCTCGTACAATAAAGAGCTGCAAAGCATATGCCAGCGAGCGGTCAATGCTGGTACATCGCCTTTTTCTTATTAATCAATTGGTTGCGATGTTTATGCCCCCGGAAATTCTCACCTGAAAACAAGCACTATCGGTTAAAAAACCATACCTCCGTGAAATTCCCCAATATTTCAGGCAAGGTATGACGCAGATCATAGATGATTGACAGAAGTATATTTTAAAATTTCACATGAAACTGAATATCCTGCAAACAGCGGTTGCAAGAGCTGCAAACTATAGGAATATTTATTCGGGCCTTATCTGTATTTCCCTGATGCTTATATCATATTCACCCTCTTCCGCGTGTAATGTCTGCCACAGCAAGAACCCTAAGATGGTAAAGATGCATGCAGAGCTGGGTTTCAAAGACTGCTTTAACTGCCATGGGCCAGGCAAAAAAACAGCTTACCAGGACCAACCGACCCGAATGAACGTTGATCCACTCTGCATCGGCTGTCACAGAAAATAGGACCGTTCATATTCTCCGTCCAAAGGCCTTGCGAAACTCCTGCCAATATAGGAAAATGATATTTATAATTTAAATTATTTCAAAAGAGGTAACACTTCAGTCGCGAGTGGAAACCCACCCCCGCTCCCCTCCCGAGAGGGGAATAAAACATGGTCCCCTCCTGGGAGGGGCAGGGGGGTGGGTTGTATTCTCAGCGCAAAGTCACCCCCGTAACTGAAGGGATACCTAAGGAGTCACTCACTAATGGCACTTAAATATCTGTTCTTCGGCCGGTTTCTTCTGCAAAAGGGATTAGTTACGTTAAACGATATTTCCAGGGCGAGGATACTCCAGAAAAAACAGAATATTCTGCTAGGAGAACTTGCCATAAAGAAAGGATGGATGACCCAGGCTGATATAGACAAGGTCCTTGTCCTACAGGAGGAGACTGCTGAGAAATTCGGAGAAATAGCGGTCTCGCTGGGCTATCTTAACAAGGACCAGGTTGATTATTTGCTCAGCCATCAGAAAGAAAATCATCTCTTCTTCGGCGAGGTCCTTGTGCAACTCGGCCTTATAACGGAACAGCAGTTATTAGAAAATCTGAAAGAGTTCAATCTGTTGCAGCTCAATCAGAAGCGATGATCCCGGTTATAAAGAAAGGCAAGATACTCACCTACAGGCTGTATGATACCGCCTTCGAAATCGATCTTTTAAAGGTTGAGGAGAGGTTAAAAAAAGAGACCAGGCGATTCAGGATAAAGAGGAAACCGTTCAGCAAGGCCTTCGAATTTACCAACCCTCCGGTTTCATTTCAGTTGCAGACCTTAGAAAAAGAATTTACAGGAAGAAGACTCAATATAAGCGTCCATGTCAGGGCATATGATTACGGTGTTCTAAGCATCATACTCGAAATCCCGGTGATCGACATGGACTTCCCGGAATTTGAAAAACTCGCTTTTGCCTTAAAGAACAGCGATGAAATCGACAATGAATGCCGTAATCAGCTCAGGCAGGCTATAGAGATCCTGGGGGATTCGCTAATCGGATATAATCCGAGCCTCTTTGAAGAAGATTACACGATTTTTTTCATAGAATCCCTTGACCCTGAAACAGACATCGATAAATTGTTCCTGCGCTATGATATGGCAAAATTATTGCTATATGAAGACAGGCCTCTTTCGGAAAGGGTAAGAGAAGAGATCACTGCTATGAAATTTTCATATTATACAAACGACTGCACAGTCTTGAGCTGGGACAGCGCCCTTATCATTGAACCTTCAGGAGAACCGGAGATAGCAGATATACTCGAGTTCGCCCATGCGCAACTCCTCGAACTAAGGTATTATGACAATATTGTCGACAGGGAACTAGTCACCCTTCATGAAAGTATCTCTGCAAAGGGCATTCCCTCCTTATGGAAAATACGTAAATACGAGAAGCTCGCTGCAAAGGTGATGCGTACAATAACGGAGCTGACAGACATAACCGAGAAGATCGACAATTCTCTCAAGGTGACCGAGGATGTCTACTATGCAAAGATCTATATGGCTGCCTTACGCCTCTTCAGGGTAAAGGAATGGGACGCCGTGATACGGAGAAAGCTGGACATAGCCACAAGGGTTTATGATATGCTTTACCGGGACATCGCAACGAAGAGGACAGAACTTCTCGAAGTGATCATAATCATCCTGATAGCAGTTGAAATCATCCTCTTTATTCTTAAATAAATTACACGGCAAAAAAATACGCAGGAGCACATATTTATCCGATAGATGAAGAACACATTCGAAGAAAAAAAAGAGAAATTGCATAACACATACGAACGGTTCGAAAGAGAAAACAGACCTTACAGCCAGCAGGCGTTCTGTAAACCGGGCTGCAGCTTCTGCTGCACATTTATGGGGAATATCGATATCGTCACACTTGAAGGTATCATCATCATGGAGCATATCGGGGGGCAGACTGAGGAATTTCAGGCAGCGCTGAAAAAGAAAATAGCGGAAAACAAGACCGATAAAGAAAAGGGCCTTAAGCCCCCCTGCCCTTTTCTGAAGGAAAACAATACCTGTCAGATATATGCATTCCGTCCTTTCAGTTGCAGACAGTTATACTCAGTAAGAGAGTGCGGCGACAGCGGCCCTTTGGCTCACCGTCAGGCAGTTGACGCTGCCCGGTCAACTGTGCGGGAGATACAACAGATTGATGACACCGGATATTCCGGCCACATCAGCTACATCCTCCAGCTGCTCGAAGACGCCGCTTTCAGGAAGCTATATCTATCCGGAGGGTTTGCACCTGAACGGATCATGAAGTTCGGCAAAACACACGGACTCATAATCAACAGGTCTGCAAAGTAGATTTATTCCCTGCAAATCCATAACTTCTAACCCCTATATTCATAAACTTTGATAGTAGCGACCGCACACAGTATCTTCACTCATTCTCGGTCTTCGACCTCCGAGGTATTTGGCCTCTTTGTTATTAAATTTCATACTGTATGAATATCGGACCAAATAAATCCGCTCAAATACAGTGTCCAGTCAGCGATCGAGAAAATTTATGAAAAACCGGGCTAAAAGCGATGACTTTTCCAATTGCCGGGCATATGAACCATAATCAGCACTTGGAAGAGTTGGCTTGAGCGACTTAGCTCTCCTTTCGTTGCCGTTATTAGCGAAATGGAGCGTTAAGCAGCCATGAGTGTCTGAACCCGAAGGGTGAGTTTCATGGCTGTAGCGGAATAAGCTTAGAACGGCAGAAAGAGAGCTTCCTGAGCGAAAGACAGCTCTTTCAACTGCTGTTTTCAGCATAAATGCCTTTGGGGTTTAGCCTCAATAAATTGCATTTTATCACTGTATCAGACTTCCGAAGAGGAGATAAGTCTCACTCCTGCCTTCTTCATCTCCTCAAACGCCCTCTCAACATCCCCCTTTTTCAGCCTCACGCCTTCTACCGCATCCTTTATGACATAGGTGCTGAACCCCCTTTTTTGAGCATCGAGCGCGGTCTCCTTAACACAGTATTCTGTGACAAGACCTGTTACGTAAAGGGTGTTCACGCCCCTGTCTCTCAGAAATTTTTCAAGATCAATATCAATGCCCTCAAAAACTGAATATCCCTCGTCCATATTCATGGCCCCCTTGAGGACAATTTGGTCTAACCTGTCCTGCCTCAGGTCAGGATGCAGCTCAGCCCCTTTTGTACCCTGAACGCAGTGTTTCGGCCATTTGTCAAAGTGGAGGGTAATTTCAGGATGCCAGTCCTTTGAAGCTATGATCAAAGGGAATTTATCGATCAGGCTGTTGATTACAGGGACGACCTTGTCTCCCCCCGGCGCAGGCAGGGCACCTCCCGGACAAAAATCATTCTGCACATCAACAACCAATAGCGCTTTCATAACCTCACTCTCCTTCCTGAAAAAATTAACCACAGAGTACACTGAGAAATGCTCTATATATAAAAAGGCTACGAGAAACTCGTTTCCCTCCCCTTCTCTGTGCTCTCGCAGTATTAGTCTTTTAAATTCTCAGAGTTATTCAAAGAATCTAAAATTCTTATTCTCTGTGTTCTCTGTGGTGACTTCCTATGGTTTTCTGTCTTCTCTGTCCTAAAACTTTAGACATTACCCTTGTACTTCTCCCTGATCCCGGCAACTATCTCAGACCGGAGGTCCATAAGTTTTTTGCTTATCCCCACCTTGTAGATATGCGGGTTCTCAAAGCGTTTATGCTCCTCAGGCAATTGCCGCAGTCGTGCATTAACGTATTCAGATATTTCAGCAGGTTTTCTTCTGTCCATGATTATCCTGCCTTTTTCCATCACCTTGCGAAGAAGGCCCTCTTTTTTGAATGGACCTACACTGATGCTTTTGCCTGGCTGGTGCGGGTGGTGCATGGTCCCGACATCACCTTCGTCTATAAGCGTAATGCAGTCCGCATAGAAATTCCCGTTATTATCAATGCATCTGAACACATTCTTTACCCCCGGCAGAATGATCTTCTCAGGGGTTTCGGATATCTTTAATCTCGGTTTCGAAGCGCTCATGGTGAGTTTATACACACCGTCGAGCGCAGCGTCATCCTGGCCTGTCACAAGCTTCGTGCCGACGCCGAAGGCATCAACAGGCGCCCCCTGGTCAAGCAGGCTCTTGATGAGATATTCGTCCAGCTGATTTGAGGTGACTATTTTAACGTAGCGCAGCCCGGCATCGTCGAGCATCTTCCTGGCGCTTTTGCTGAGATAGGCGAGGTCGCCGCTGTCCAGGCGCACGCCGAAGAGCTTCTCCCCCTGCGCCTCCATCTCCCTGGCAACAATTATGGCGTTGGGTATGCCTGACTTCAGGGTGTCATACGTATCAACAAGAAAGACACAATTCTTTGGGAATGCCCTTGCAAAATCTCTGAATGAAGTTATTTCATCATCATACGATTGTATCCATGAATGCGCCTGGGTCCCGGCGGAGACGAGACCGAACATAAATGCGCTGTAGACATTCGAGGTGCTGTTTACGCCGCCGATCACAGCGGCCTTGCTGGCGAGGACCCCTCCCAGCCCCTGGGCCCTTCGCAGCCCAAAGTCGATCACCAACCTGTTGCCTGCGGCATGTCTTATCCTTGAGGCCTTTGTTGCTATGAGCGATTCAAAATTCAGTATGTTCAGGAGCATCGTCTCTATGATCTGCGTCTCTATAATATTCCCTTCCACCCTGACAACAGGCTCATGAGGAAAGACCACTTCTCCTTCTTCAGGGGCATAGATATCCGCCCTGAAGACAAAGGACTTAAGATAATCCGCAAATTCAGGGGCAAAACCTATAGACATCAGATATTTACAATCTTCGTCATCAAACCTGAGGTTTTCGAGGACTTCGAGCAGGTCTGTTAAACCCGCAAATATTACGTAGCCGCCTTTGAAGGGGTTTTTCCTGAAGAAATAATCGAAACATGCAGGGGTCTCTTTTTTGTTGTTCAATAAATAGCCCTGGGCCATTGTCAGTTCATAATGGTCAGTGTAAAGCCCTGCGTGTTTCCCTAATATCGCCATCAGATAAGCTCCTGGTTGATATAAATGCCTTAATAATATTCAGTATAGCACCTATACAGGATGATTATTTTCGCTTTTCAATGACACGCCTAATGCTAACGCGGCTAACCCGCCGGGCGTTCTTGCCCGGACGGTGTAGAGCCGATGGTTGGAAATTCACGCAGTTTTCCAGTGAAGGGCCAGTTTCTTATGTGATGACGCACAATCTCTCAGGTAAAGATTGATTAACGTCTGGTAAGGGACGCCATTTTCCTGCGCCAGAGTTTTAAAGTAGCTGATAGTGTCTTCATCCATCCTGAGAGTTACTTGTCGCTTGAGCCTCCTTGCATATGGGTTTTTTTGTGCCTTAGAAAAATCGTATTCTTTTCTCATAGTCATCACCTTTTCCAATAATGTTTTTGTTCTATGCGAGTAGCCTTCCGAGCAGAGATGATTCGAATAGCATCATCGTCTTCACGATGACAATGGCAAACAACCATCAGGCGAATAGAGGAACTTAACCCCAGAAGAATAAAACGATCTTCGTCGCCGGAATGGTCAGGGTCATGAATCATCAAGGCATTTTCATCAACGAACACAGACTGTGCATCTTCAAAAGATATTCCATGTTTCTTCTGGTTTGCTATGTTCTTTTCGTTGTCCCAGTCAAATCTGATATGACCCATATATTTACATTGTAAATATATAATAATGACTTGTCAAATTGAATTATGGGGATGAAAAACTGACAAAGGAGAAAAGGTTAGTCGGTGCCTGCGGCAGAGACCGCAGGTGTAGCAATTATAAATCCCCTAATGCCAAGCCTGACCCTCGCAGAGGGAACGACCATGCTTTTTAATCTTCAACAGAACGACAAGCTAAACGGCCGCCTGCTTTTTGGCTGACCGTGTTGGGCGTTTGGT
>Ga0316617_100000085_pt1 | contig 19511 bp, 18 predicted proteins | sample OWC_Aug_M1_C1_D2_FD_207801 | JGI IMG/M metagenome (GOLD analysis project Ga0316617, IMG submission 207801) | Wetland soil microbial communities from Old Woman Creek delta, Ohio, United States - OWC_Aug_M1_C1_D2_B | ecosystem: Environmental > Terrestrial > Soil > Wetlands | place: USA: Ohio... | reverse complement strand
CGATCCTTCTCAAGTCTATCAAATAACCATCGATGATGGGAATATCCCAGATCTTGGTTTATCTTTTAATGAAGGAAAATCTTTTATCGTCACTGAAGTAAAACCACCACAAGTCACCTTTTACTATGGGGCGGAAGAACCATCTAGTAATGCAGGTATTTCGATTTATTTCTATGATTATGATTTATCAACGTATATGAGCGAACATATCCTCTTTTGGGAAAGTAATTTTGTCGAAAGCCCTAGCTACCGTGTCATCACCTGGGAGAAACAAACGACACGATATGCATTGCTTGTTGAGGATTTACTCGGAGACTATCTTATAGGAAGTATTGAATTTACCCAAGGAACCACTCTTATTAGTGTGAGTGCATACCTCAGAAAAGATACGTACACCGACCAACAGCTCATCACCATGCTTGATAAACTTGAATCGAAAGCACAAGAGCTCCTATCAATAGAAGCCATGGATGAACTCCATGGGCATATCACAGGGTTTTCCCTCCCAATACGACATATTAAAGTCTCTCTCTCCGATGGTAAATTTACGAATGAAACGACCACTGATGAAGAGGGATACTTCAACTTCACCAGACCGATCGCGAAGGAAAAACAATACAACCTGACTGTTACCTTCTCCTATGTTATCAACACTACCACCTATTTTTCGTTACACTATCAAGAAGGGAACAGTAGCGTAGTGACCTATCGTCGTACTATCATAATAGATTCAAACACGGATTTGACCCAGGATATCGCTCTGGAGCAGTATCTCCCCCAGCATTATGGTGGTGATTGGGCGAAAACATTCGCCAGCATGTATGTCCATTTCACGGAGGCATTGGAGTTCTATATGCTTGGTCTTGAGGTGGATGTCAATTTCCAGCTTCCATTAGATATCTACACGTTTGTCTCTGAACAGACGAGCACTCGATACTGGTACGACATCCCTGGGAAAAGCTACATTACTATCGATGCTGAGAAATCCATCCATGAAAGCGTGTATCGCCCTCGACATCGGGAATACCATGAGTTCTCCCATTTTATCATGCATGCATTATACCAACGATGGCCAGAACCCGCGGTGGATCTCCCAGTGGAGATCGAAGAGTGGAACCACAATGGATACCTCAACCCTAGCACCGCAGACTCGTTTGTCGAAGGATTCGCCGAGTTCATGGCAGCAGTGATATTGGAATACTACCGAGAAGAATCCATCACCATCCCAACGACATTACCTGATGTAAACTCGATGAGTCTTCTAGCTGCAGACAATCTAGTATATAACACAGAATGGTCTGGGATGGAGTTCAACGCAGTCACTTACGGCGATAACGGTAGAGCAGAGGAAAAAGCAATCGCAGGAGCTCTCTGGGACCTCTACGACGATAAAACAGATTACTGTGACAAGACCCCCGAGGAGTTGTATCAGTTATACCAGCAACGCTTACCACAGATACGAAAGGAATACAATGAGACAAAAGCATCCTTTGAAGCAGCTGCTCGTGATTATGGGGAAACCGGTGAGGATGCTATCTACCCTCCATTGGAGATCTACACGTTAGATGATTTCAGAAACGCGAAGTTCGATGATGATAACGCTACGCTTGGTTTTGAAAAAGTCTGGGATGTCGTGAAACATTACCAGAGTGATTTTACCGCGGTGTACAATGAATTTATCACAAAAAATCCTGCGCAGAAAAAAGAAATCGATGAGGTGTTCCTTCTTCATAAAATCTATGCGGATACAAACCCTGGTAACGGTGTCTATGACCCCCATGATATCTATCGAGACGAGAACCATAACAAGCAGTATGACATCGGTGAATACTATGTCGACTGTCCCCTTGAGGACTTCCAATATAAACCAGGGGATGTTATCGGTCAATCCACGAATTACAACCGACAATGGAGACACAGCGTCCAGGAGGTGCCTGGATATTTCATCAAGGTGGACAACACCGTGCCATTTTATCTTGTAAAAGTCTCCATTCCCGATAAGTTCTATCTAGATTATGTTGTCCGTGTCTGGAACCGAGATGGCTTAATCAATATCCCTGTTCCCCCCGAAGGATCTTATGCAGTGATAAGTGTCATCCCCGAGGGAACTCAAAATAACGGGGTGTTGACGTTTTCCTCAGAGACCTTCCAGCGTCACTATAACACCTCTGTTTCCCAGGGTTATTTCCTGGATCATGATTTCCAGGTCACAGGACCAATTCCTCCTCTGCCATCCATGCCAGGGACATCTTCAGATACTACCCCAGATTCTGATTCGGATGAGAAACAAACTCCTGGTTTTGAAACACTAATCTTTCTTATTGCTTGTATTCTGATACTCTACCGATTGAAAAAGAAGAAAACCTAACGGAAGAAATATACAAGGAATACAACCGATACAACAAAATCCAGAAGAAATCAAATCAGATATACACTGTTTTTTTTTTTGTTTTTATGAAAATATTTAATTATTCAGTACTTGCTTACCTGTCTTCATGGGAAAATTTGGAACTAGCTGGCAGCTGATGAAAACAAGCCTTGGTGTGCTTCGAAAAGACAAAGAGATTATGCTCTTCCCAATCCTGTCCTTTTTCTCTTGTGTGATTATACTCTTGTCATTCTTCGCTGGATTCTGGTTTTTAGGGTTACCTTCCATGGATACTACCCCATGGCTTTGGGTTATTGTCGTGTTCCTTCTGTATTTCATCTTGTTTTTTATCGTTATTTTCTTCAATACAGCGATTATTGCTTGCGCTAATATTCGGTTAAATGGTGGAGATCCGACCGTCTCCGATGGATTACGAATCGCGTCTCAAAACATTGGTCGAATATTTCTTTGGGCAATCATCTCTGCAACTATCGGGATGATCTTACAAGCAATCCGGGAGAAAGGAGGATGGATCGGTAGGATCGTCGCTGGAGTTTTTGGGATCGCATGGACGTATGTGACCTTCTTCATTATCCCAGTGCTTATCTATGAGAAAAAGGGGATGGGCTCTTCTATCAGACGGAGTGCGTCTCTCTTTAAACAAACCTGGGGGGAGACCATCATTGGGACCATTGGTTTTGGGGTCGTCTTCTTCCTTCTCGCATTGCTTGGAATCATCCCTATCATCCTTGGTTTATACCTAGGGAGTTCCATGAGTATTGTCGCTGGGTTTATCTTGGCGTTCCTCTACTGGGCAATCCTTGGGGTGGTTGCATCAGCGACCAATGGGATTTATGTTGCTGCGATGTACCATTTTGCGACGAAAAAACAGGTCCCATCAGATTTTGATGCGTCTCTCATCCCGCAGACGATCCATGGGTTCTAGGTTTGATACATTAGATCGAATAGAAAATCCCCATCGGAGTTTGCTGGATTCGTTCTAATAAATCAGGGATCTCGTCTGCAGCGGTCACCTGCTGGACATCTTTTTTTAACTCCTTGAGATACAAACAGGATGAAAAATAATGCGGCAGGATGCTTCGCATTTTCAGAACCGCACGACGTTCCCCGTAATATTCCAGAAGCAATCGATGATGGTCCAGACACACGTCTTTTTTCTCTTGAAGCACTGGTGCTGTGTATTTTTTATGCAGCACTGTATTCAGTATCTCAGGTACCAACCAAGGGTTTCCTAATAATCCCCGACCCGGCATGACCGCCGCAGCACCGGTCTCCTGAATCATAACCTCGGCATCCTTCCCGGTATAGATACTACCGTTTGCAGTGATAGGGACAGAAAGATGCTCCACTGCGGTTTTTATTATACTTCGGTCCATTGGTACACCAAATTTTTTTTCCCCGCTGCGTCCATGAATTGTCAGAGCCACCGCACCAGCATCCACGAGTTTCTGTGCTAATGACAGGACATTTACTGAATGTCTCGTAGCACCAAGACGCATCTTACAGGTCACAGGGAGATCAACTGCGGCTGCGACTGCTGAGACAATCTCACACGCGTTCTGTTCATTCCTCATCAGAGACACTCCTTCACCACGGCAGGTGACCTTCCGCGCGGTACACCCCATGTTGATATCAATATAATCAAAACCAAGGTCCTGGACAATGCTTGCTGCTTTCCCCATATATTCTGGGATGCTTCCCACGAGTTGAACCCCATTATATTGCTTCCCCTCCGAGATCCGAAGCATCTGCATGGTCCGTGGATTCCGCTGCAGAATCGCCCGAGCATTCACCATCTCCGTGATAATAAAAGGGGGATGGAAGCGTGAAAGAATCATCCGATATGGATAATCAGTATACCCGCTTAATGGCGGTAAAAGCAATTTTTTATCTCTTAGGATTTTTATGAAGAGACTCGATTTCATTGAAAACCTCACATCGGTTCCAGACTATTAAGGTGTCGTTCATGCAAAAAAAGAGAATTACTCGTAGCGGACTGCTTCAATCGGGCTCATCCGAGCAGCCTTCCAGGCAGGATACAGACTGGAGAGAACTCCGACAATGATGGATACTGCTACTGCTAAAACCACGGACATAATGGTGATTACGGGGGTGAGCCCTGAACCGCTCATCGTCATAAAATAATTATTTAAAATAAGGGTTAACCCTTGGGATCCAAACACCCCCAGGATAATACCAAAGATCCCACCGATGCTACTCACCAAAATACCTTCAAAAATAAAGATGCTCATAATATCTTTATTTGTCGCACCTATCGCCTTCATTATTCCAATCTCACGGGTTCGTTCCATCACCGATGTTAACATTGTATTCATAATCCCTATTGAGGCGACCACGAGAGCTATTGACGCGATGGCTACGAGTACGAGTTGCAGGAGTCCCATTATCGATTGAACAGTCTCTAGCACAGATGTCATCGTCGTTGCCGTTGCAAAATCCTTCCGGCCATGGTTTTCATTGATCACATCCTCAACAGTACTTGCAATAGACTCAGCATCATTTACATCATTGACTCGAAGATAGATAAGACTGATGTTACTTTGACCGGTTAATGATTTAAAATCACGGATATTCATCAATAATAACGTATCAGATGAGACTGTGCCCATCCCCCCTTGCTTGGTAAATATCCCTGAAACAAAAAACTTCTGCCCATTGATTTTTATCCTGCCTCCAACAGAGATATCCGCATCAAAGGTGTCATGAGCAAGACCATACCCAATCATAATTTTATTTTGATCACCTTCATGTAAAAAACTCCCCGCTTCCAGACTGGTATCCGCGTACTGTAGCTGCATCACTAACACTTCCATACCAGTGAGAGATACAATCGTGGTTTTCCCGTTATATTCTGCTAATGCAGTTCCTGTTAGTTGTGTTGTGACATCTCTTATACCTTGAACACGTTCAATATCATTGATATCCCGCTCTGTAAAATATTCACCCGAAGAACCACCGCTGAACATTGAAAACATGTCCCCTCCAGCGGATACGATAATGACATCAGAAAGAGATGATAATTCTCCGGCGACCGCTTGTTGCATTCCTTCCCCAAGACCCATCAGGGATATAATCGCCATTATCCCGATCGCAATCCCAAGTAATGTCAGCAGCGATCGTGAGAGACGATGTTGAAGATTCTTCACCGCTAACTTGACATGATCTCTAAACATACTCTTCCTTAACTACTCCGTCTTGAATCCGAAGCACCCGTTTCGCACGTTGCGCTATTGCTAGATTATGAGTGACAATGATAATCGTTTCACCTCGTCGATTCACTTCTTCTAAAATATTCATGATGTTATCACCTGATTTCGTATCCACATTCCCTGTTGGCTCATCCGCTAGAATTATCGAAGGATCATTTGCCAATGCACGAGCGATTGCGACACGTTGTTGTTCCCCGCCACTCATTTCTGATGGTTTGTGCGTCATCCGCTTCGAAAGTTCCACCATCTCTAATAGTTTTTTCGCCTTGGACGTTCTCTGTTGGCTTTCCACACCAGCAAACCCCATCGATAGTTCCACGTTTTCCAATGCATTCAACGTAGGGATGAGATTGTATTTCTGAAAAATAAAACCAATCTTTTCCCGACGGATGCGTGCAAGCTCGTTTTCATTTAAAAGCGACACGTCCTTTCCATCGATGAAAATCTTCCCGGAGCTGGGTTTATCAAGACACCCCAAAAGATTCATCAATGTGGATTTCCCAGACCCGGAAGGACCGATTATCGCGATATAATCTCCTTTCTGTATCGTCAGATTGGTTTCACGTAATGCGTACACCTGTAAGGGGGGTCGCCCATAGGTTTTTGAGATATTTTGGGTTATGATGACATCGTCACTCATGCTGATCTTCGCCGTTTCCGATATCTCATGTAGAAAATCACAACAACGATTACGATCACAATAACAAGAATGATCGAGAGGACACAGGTCATTACTGAGGGTGTTTGAAGCGCTGAATTTGAACCAGATGACTGCCCATTGGATGCACTAGACGACTGGTATGATACTCCCGGTCCAGTGACAACATCAAAGGTTTTACTCACCACAGGCGTCTCATAATACTCATTCCCCTGCTTGAAGGAGACGACAAAACCGATGATCTCTGTCCCGTAATCAACCGTATCAGCGTAGATATCAAACGATGCGGAGAAGACATCATCAGGATCCATAGAACCAATGAAATATTGGGATGGTATCACCGTTGCATTACAGATTGGTGTTACTAAAACCCCCGTGATTCGCTCTGTTTTGGCATTATACACCTCAATATTAATCCTTGATGAACCACCCTTCGTGATACTGATCGGGAAATTCGTAATAATCGGAGCGACATCTAATGTCTGTACAATAGTGATTGGAACGTGGAGGGTATTTGTATGGGGGTTCTCCCCGTTTTTATAGGTTAAGGTGAAGGTAAGATCTGTTTCTCCCGTCTCAAGTGGCTTTATCGAAAACACAATATCCTGTGATGTTTTTCCAGCAAGTGAACCAACAAAAAAACTCGAAGGGATACACTCAATAGTATCGCCAGAGGGAGTGATGGTGACATCGCTAATGGTATTGTCCCTTTTATTTAAGGCAGTAATGATGATATCAGTGGCACCGCCCTTAGAAATTTTAGAAGGAACACTTTTTTGGAGGAGACCTACCGTTGAGTTACTGACTTTTACCATTAAGGGATACGACACGTCAGTCCCACCCAACACATCGATTTCAGCAGTAGGGAAATAGGTTCCCTCACTCATGTTTGCATCGACTTGGAGTTTGAAATTTACTTGAATGCTTGTTCCTGCAGCAAGATACCCGACATCCTCATATCGGGTGGTAGCACGTATCTGCTTTCCACCAGATATCGCTGGATTAATAGAAATCTCCTCAAGAGACGCCCCCAGGGTATGCAACGTTGAAGTAGTCTCACTACCAGAAACTGACGTTGTTGTTTGTGTCGCGACTGCCTCTCCGTTGAGAATGACCAGAGTCAGGATCGCGGAATCACCAGGCATGAGGATCTCAGGAGATACCTGATATTGTTGAACCATTATTGCTGGACTTGCTTGAACAAAGGAGACCGTCGATAGTCCTAATCCGACAAAAAGCATGCAAATCATGCTTGCTGTTATGATTTTTCTCATATCACCATACCTCATCTATACTTCAGACCCACAACGTCTATGTATTTTTATTATTATGTACTATTTTCTAAAGAAAAGCTGATATTCCCTACGTTCATCCAATACAGACGTTTTTTATAAAATGACAATGGATTCATACGAAGAGCATGGTTTTTTATATTTTCCTTTTCAGCAATAGAACACTTGCTGACAGAGTCAACACCGCAAAAAGCACAAGGGCTAACAAATCAATCCATATCTCTCCAAATCCCCACCCGCGCAGCATGATAGCCCGTTCAGCATCAATCCCATATCGCAACGGAATAATATAGGACAAAGGTTGTAGATAACTGGGGATGGATTCAATCGGCCAGAACAACCCTGCCAGCAGTATCGATGGAAACAAAATCAAGGGAATGAACTGAATCGCCTGTAACTCGTTTTTTGCTCCTGCTGAAAGAAGGATGCCTAATCCTTGATGTCCGAACGCAAGCAGGAGAATCACGAGTAAGGCGAGCAGGATGTTTCCAACAATCGCGATATCAAACAGAACAATTGCTGCTAGAAGAACCACAATGCTTTGTATGATTCCGATTACTGCAAACGCAAGGGCATAGCCGACTACGATTTCTGCTTCACTTGCAGGGGTAACCAAGAGTCGTTGTAAGGTGCCATTGCGTCGTTCGTTCACAAACAAGATGATTGTAATCATGGTTGTGACCATCATGATTGCAAATGACACCACCCCGGGGGCAAAATAATCGATAAACCTTGTCTCACCGCCCCCATAGACATACACCTGTTCAACTGTGATCGGCATACTTGTTTCGGTAATATTTAAGGTTGCTGAGAGCTCCGAGAGAGTGTTTTGAATCGCACCGGTGATTTCTTTCAGGACTGCTGCGACAATCGTCGGGTTTGTTCCATCGAGGTAGAGTTCAATCGTTGGCTGGGGTATTGTACCTGGCTGAAGGACCGCTGTCAAAAAATTTTGGGTGAAGTTTTCTGGATACACGATCGCGACCCATGCTTTTCCATCATGGACACATTGTCGCGCATCAGCACTATCTGAATTGATATGGATCGAAAGTATCTCTTCGTTTAGATTCTCGGTGATGTCGTTTGCAAGAAACAGTCCATCGGGTAGTTGAGGAAGGGATCCTTGAGGTATCCCCGTATCTTCATTGACCATCTCAAGAGCGATGCCTTGGACGTCCCCACCAAAAGTGTATCCAAAGATCAGTATCATCAACAGCGGCATGACTAGGACGAAGGCGAAGGTTCGACGATCATGTCTGAATTGGAGCAGGGCACGACGGGAAAACGCAAGCGTACGTTGTAACCTCACGTCTCATTCCCCCGAGTTAATGAAAGAAAAGCTTGTTCAAGTGATTGAGTCTGTGTCTGCTCTTTTAGATCAGTGGGACGACCTTCCGCTATCAGACGCCCTTTCCTTAGCAAACCTACTCGAGAACAATGATCCGCCTCATCCATGTAATGGGTGGTGATAATCACAGTGACTCCTTTCTCAGCCAAGGATCCGAAATACCCCCAGAATAGTGCACGCAACTCTGGATCTACCCCAACGGTTGGCTCATCAAGGAAGACAAGCGATGGCTCGTGAATCAACGCACAGGCAAGGCTCAACCGATGCCTCATCCCGCCACTCAATGTGGAGACAAGACTATCACGCCAATCCTGGAGATTCACAAATCGTAGCATCTCCTGTTCCTTTTTTTCCAGTGTATCCTTTGGTAATCCGTACACGCCACCAAAGAATTGTAAATTCTCATGCACAGTATTTTCTAGATAAATCGCGGTATCTTGCGGCATGTATCCCACTTTTTGCATCATCGGTTTACATGGGAGTTGCTGCCCAAAGATCTCCGCCGAACCTTTTGAGGGTCGTAGCAACCCACAGAGCATTTTAATAATAGTTGATTTCCCAGACCCGTTCGGTCCTAACAACCCATAGATTTCCCCTTTAAAAATGGTCAAGTTCAGTGCTTCGACTGCGGTGAATCTCCCAAAGGTCTTTGTGAGATTTCGGATTTCAACAACCTTTGTTGATGCATCATAGACATGTTCGAAGGTGACTTTTCCTACTAAACCACAGGAAGGACAGGTCACTTTCATGGTTTCCCCTGGAGCACCAGTGCAAAAAAGAATGGTTTTACAGGAGGGACAACTGACTTGTTTCTGAGTGATTGACTACACCTTCAACGGAATGCATCTAGTACAGAAATTTAATCATTACGATACAAAAAAATATGTTATCCCGAAATTACTTCTTTCTAGAAAAAACAAAAAAAAAAAGGAAAAAAAAAGGTTGTTTTTATGTATAAGTTCCCCAGAAATACAGGGCAGGACCAACCGGTGCCATGAACCGACCGATGAATTCGCCGTCCTGTGCCCGCAGAAAACCAACGACAGGCAAGGTCCGTTCCGTTCCATTCACGGGGATGGTGATTCTCCCGATTAAGAAATGCCGACCAAATCCACCACGGAACGTACCAGTTTTATTCTCGGTATACCAATCACCGATGAATCGCCCACCACGAGCACGCATCTCATAGGTTCCATTCATCGTCCCAACAACCGTCGCATTTTGCCCTTGTCGTTTATATCCGATATCAGCTTGGAATGCCCCTGTTGGGTCTAATGGTGTTGGTTGAAGTATTTTTTGTGAAAATCCTGGTGTTGCAACAGCTGTCGTTACGCCTAGAAACGATAGGCATAGCAGTATGGTCAATATCTTTTTCATCTGAGATCCTCCTTTTATAGTCCTATAAGGAGAAGATAGGTTGAATCTCTATATAAAATTATACCAGAATTTCACCAGAATTTTTCACAAATCATTAGGGGTTATCGGTGATACTCGAAATTATTCCATGCTGAGATACAATAAGATACTTAACGCCAGAACCTCAAAGAGGTACAGAATATAATTTAACACGCTAAATCCTGGCGTCAGAAACGTCCGACTCACATAAGGGATAACCCGGATATACTCTGTTGCGATCGTATGAAGAGAAACCACGGAAAGAATCGATCGGATGAACAATACAATGATGAACATGTTCAAACCAATCAGGAACCTGGATTTTGTTTTTCGAAACGAATCAAAATAGACATAAAGCAACCCCACAAGAAGCATGATTTGAATACTTAAAAAAATCATGGCGCCAGTGTAATAATTCATGGATCGTGTGATCCGCGATTGATCGATTTGTATCGGTAACTCATCGATTTCTGTTTGAATAATCTGAAGACTGAACAACGAAATCACATACCCAATGATGATTCCAATGAAGATCAATCCGATGATCGCCACAAAAGCCTTTGTTCTTGGTGTTATGGTTTTCGTATAAGGGATATCATTCATTTCAACTCACCATTTTCACGCTTCTTATTCGTTTCATTAAGATTTATTTTCCCACAGATCTCCTTATAAAAATGCATGTTTTCCTCAAGCAGTTCTGAAGGGAAATACAATGTCCCATACTTATTACCCATGGCAGATATCAAGCGGTTCTTCTCTAATACCTCAAGATGATGGCGGGTGGTCTTATAATCAAGGTTCAGAAGAGTCGCCAGTTCATGAGCATTTCGGGGTGTCGTTGTCAGTTCCTGTAATATACGTGCTCGATTGAGGCCCCCTGCAGAACCAATGAGGATCCACCAGAGGAGGCGCTTTGCTGCACGCATAGGAGACAACCTATTTTTATATCCAACGGTTTATTTATATACTTTGTTGAAATAAAAAGGAAGAAAAAGAGGGGAAAAAAAACTAGACACCGTTTGGGGTATATTCACCAATGATATGCGGTGCAGGTCCAAACATGCTCATGATACGGCCAGCGAAATTCGTATCATTCCAGAATAAAAACCCAATGATTGAAGCACGTTGCCCCTGCATATTCTCGATATACCCAATGAGTATTTTATGGCCAAAGTACGCCCCGATACTTCCGATTTGGACTTCCTCTAAATTATAGATATATCCATAAAGTTTCTTGTAAGCACCAAGCTTGTAAACACCAGCCATATAGGCAGCGTAATCAAACTGCCATTCACCATTTTGTTTATAGAGACGACCTAATCCCCCAACAAAGGTTCCATCATACTCCGCTAACGGGGGAAACAGAAGCCGTGGTTTTTGGGTGGCAGGGAACGCAACAAGCGTCGGCATCGAAACAAGAACTGCACAAAGTCCAACAACAAGTAATATTTTTTTCATAGGTTTATATTCCTCCGGATGTACTCCTATAGATAGAATTCCTCGATTCTTTTTATGTTTTTACCCAAATGACACCACAATCCACCGCTAATTATGAATATCTAAGGAAACCGGAAGATATCTATTGATATTGAAAAAATCGACCCATTCTTACATAAATAAGGAGATAAGCGAATAACTCACAAATCCAATCACAGCACTAATCGGGATGGTCAGTAACCAAGCCCAGATAATGTTTCGGGTTACCCCCCAGCGCACTGCACTTGCTCGTTTTGCAGATCCAACCCCAATTATTGAACCGGTAATCGTATGAGTAGTACTCACAGGAATTCCCGCAAGAGAACAACCAATAATCGTCCCAGCAGCAGAGGTTTCAGCAGCAAATCCATGAACAGGTCGTAATTTTGCTACCTTCTGACCTAATGTCTTTATCACACCCCACCCACCAGCAAGGGTCCCTGTAGCAATCGCTGTATGTGCAGATAATATCACCCAAATCGGTACGGTTTCTTGGCCGGGGAGTATCCCTTGAGATGCAAAATAACCAGTCCCTAGAAGAAGATAAAAAATAATTCCCATGGTCTTTTGTGCATCGTTTGTCCCATGACTAAAAGCAAAAGCACTAGCAGAAAGGAGTTGTAATCGTCTGAACCATCCATCCACTTTACTCTGTGATTTCCTCCGAATTATCCAGAGGACGATTATCATAAAGAAAAAACCTATTATAATCCCAAGAATCGGTGAGACAATCATAAAAAGAACCACTTTCCAAAGACCTTCTTGAATCACACCAAGACCTGCAGCTGAAATCCCTGCACCAATAAGGCCTCCTATCAAAGCGTGAGAAACAGAGATCGGTAAACCCCAGTGTGTCGCAGTAGCAGTCCATATGATTGCCCCCAGAAGAGCGCAAAATACAAGAATCGGGGTTGAAATCTGTGTATCGATGATATCTGTCCCAATCGTCCGTGCAACCAAAAGAGGTACGCCAAAAGCAGCGATAAAATTAAAGAACGCCGCAAGACCCACCGCCTGAAGGGGTTTTAACACTCTTGTGGATACTATAGTCGCAATGGCATTTGCTGCATCATTCATTCCATTAAGAAAATCAAATAGGAGTGCCATAAAAATAAGGAAAATAACAAAAGGTGAGAGTGTTAAAAAAGCTGCGAGTTCAGACATCGAATAACTCCTCTTCCACCTCAAGTATATTTCACAAGAATATCCCCGATAACATCAGCAACATCTTCACAACGATCTATGGCTGCCTCCAAATCCTCATAGAGCTCTTTTATTTTGATGATTTCCACGGGGTCTTTTTTATTGAACAAATCAGCAGTCGCTTTTCGTAAGAGAGTATCTCCTTCATTTTCGAGAGTATTGACTTCTTTACAGAATCCTCGGATTTTTTTTGCTTCCTTAAAATCATGAAGAAGTAAAATCCCTTCATGGACATTATGTGTTGTCTTTTGTAACGTAGTCGCAAAATCAAGCATAAAAACAGGTGGAGTTTTTATTTCATATAGGACAAGACGTTCTGCAACTGCTTCAAGATTATCTAGGATATCATCAAGAGAACAAGCAAGTTTAGAGATATCTTCCCGATCGATAGGTGTGATGAACGTTTTATTTAGTTCGGAAAAAATATCATGGACCATCTTGTCTCCGTTATTTTCGATAATCTTTATTTTTTGGCGTTTTGTATCGATATCATCATAATGTTCCAACATGTCAACAAGAGCATCGACACCAAGAAGTACATTAGAGCTTTGATTTTCAATCATATCGAAAAAATGTTTCTCTTGCGGTATTAACCAGGAAAGGATCCCCATAGTATCATGCCTCTTCGAAGCTTAATTAATAACCTACCCCTATTTTTAAGATAGATAAACTAGTATCAGAATATAAATCCCTATGATTTTTAAAAAGACCACATAACTTCGATAAAGGATTTTATGAAATACGAAAGAATTTATACTAATATATCCCTTCTAAAAAAATATATGCGAATTGCACATATCTCTGATATCCATGCAAATTATGGAAGTGATTTTAACAATACTACCTTTGAAAAGGCAGTTAAATTGTTAAACGCTCTTGAGACAGATCTTATTTTCATTTCAGGGGATTTGACAACCGAAGGATTGCTCCGTGAATATGAGTATGCATCAGAGCGGCTCAGTAAAATAAAAGGAAAAAAAGCGATAGTCCCGGGGAATCATGATGAGAAAAACCTTGGATATAAGCTCTTCCCTGAGTTCTTTGGCAACACAGATTTCATTCGAACTGATGGGAACCTCACCCTCATTGGTTTAGCGACCAGTGAACCGGATAAAGCTGATGGTCGTTTGGGTCGAAACAGACATCGCTTGATAAAACGAGGGATAGAGAAAAAGAAGGATCTGACGATCATTGGTTTTCATCATCATCTCGTCCCGATCCCCAACTCAGGGAGGGAACATAACATCATCGAGGATGCTGGGGAGACATTAGACATAATCTTGCGGAATAATGTCCCATTAGTCCTCATGGGACATCGCCACGTCCCCTATGCGGTAAAAGTCCATAATACACTTCTCGTAAACGCTGGAACGTTCTCCTGCAACCGGACACGAGCTCATTTTGGTAACACATTTAACATCATCGACATCAAACATGAAACCATCGTTGTCAGCGTGATGAACATTGAAGAGGGGAAACAGAGAAAAATGGTACAATTCACGCCTCATGATGGATGCTGTATCAATCGATACTATGAGGAGAATAAGAGAATTGATTAACTCTGATCTTCCCCAATGAGATAATTAATGACTGTTTCAGAAATATCCTGGGAATACTCCCCGGTTCTGCGAATGCTTTCCACGACATATCCCACAGAAAGAGCAATGATTCCTTTCTGCATTAACGCATGAGTATTTATTTCTTCACAAACAGATTCCAGTTTTTCAACTGACTCGATGTTCTTAGTCGAGGCAAGAATGTCTTTTTTAAAGAAAGAACTCACACTATTGTTGAAAATCTCAAGAGCGAGATCCCCAGCAGCGATAATCCGTATAATATTTTTTTTATCAAGGTTATGATCAATGAGGGTTGGAATGTTTTCAGATATTCTTACGATATGGTCTCCAATACGTTCGATGATCCTACTAATCAAAAAACACGTCGATGCTGTCTCGATGGTGATGTTCATTTTATTTGCTAAGCTTGCGTTTTGGAGTAACATATTATATTGACGAGCGACGAACCAATGTAATCGATCAACGTCATTATCCCGGGAGATAGCATCCGTTGCTAATGTCTTGTCTTTTTCCTGGAGGGCACGCATGACGTCCTCATGCATCCGTTTGACGATGACATGCATCCGTTTGATGGTTTGATCAAATGGCATCTCTGTAGGATTGAGAAGATCCTTTAAAATCACAGATTTTTCAGTTTCCTCTATCACCTCGGGACCAATCGCAAGTTGGGTAAAGGAGTGAATGACTTTTTGTACAGCCATCGACAACCGGGTAGGAGAGATAATTTTAATAGAAGTATAACCGGCAATATAAGCTCCAATCAATTCCTGAAGGAGATAGGTAGGTTTTGAGATGAGACTGACATCAAATACTTTTGTTTTCTGGTGTTGTTCCTGGGTTAATTTTGGGGTGAGTAGTAAGGTCCCATCAGATTGAATTTGGATGCCAAGAGGATCATTTTTTTTAATGTTGAATGTAGTAATCCATTCTTTTGGTAGGGTAATGATATAAGAAGATCCACCTGTAAGCTGCACATGTCGTATTTCCATTTAAACGCCCTTAATCTGAGAAATATGATGTCTTCTTATATTTTTCTATAGTTCTATATTGAAAAAATACTACTATATATATCACTATAGATTATGGAGATAAAGTATATATTCATTTGAAAGGCTACCCGTTCAAAGGTGATAGATATACAGAAAAAACCAAAAAAAGAAGGAATCTTTGCACTAAGCCTTCTCTCCATCCTCATGCTAGTGATCACACTGTTTAGTGGTTGCACACAAACAAATAACGAAAATCAGGGATTACCTATCGTCGTCGTCGGACGAGACAGCGCCTCAGGAACACGAGAATTCTTCTGGGAACATGTCATGAAAAAAGGAAGTTTTACTACGACCATGCTTGAGAAAAATTCAAATGGCGCAGTCCATCAGACCGTTTCAACAACACAAGGAGCAATCGGATACGTTGGACTAGGATATCTCGACGAAGAAGTCAAAGCAGTGAAAATCAATGGAATCGAAGCTACCGTAGCCAATGTCGTTGCCGGAACCTATCCAATCTCACGAGCTCTGAATATGTATACAAACGGTGAACCCACAGAGATCGCATTAGAGTTTCTGAAATACCTAGACAGCACAGAAGGCCAAGCAATCGTTGAAGACGAAGGATTCGTCCCAAAGACCTCAACAGAGCCGTACGTTAAAGTTGATGGACTCTCAGGAAGTATTACCATCGTCGGATCCACCACGGTCTTACCCATCGCACAACTCGCAGCTGAAGACTTCAACACCCTCTACGGAGAAAACCTTGTGGCAGTCAGCGGTGGAGGATCAAGCGTTGGTGTCCAATCCGTCGGAGAAGGATCAGCCACCATCGGAATGGCATCACGAGAACTGAAATCAAGCGAAACAACCTCCTATCCAAACCTCGTAAAACACATCGTATGCAATGACGGAATAGCAATCATCATCAACCCGGAAAACACCTACGTCGAAGACCTCACCTTAGAACAAGTACAAGCTATCTACGATGGAACATACACGAACTGGGACGAGTTAGAGTAACACACCGAAAAGGGGGAAACGAGAAATAATATAATCGTTTCCCCCCATTCTCCTCCGCAAACCAGCTTGGAGGAAAAAATGAGGAGTTAAAAAAAAGATGAATACAAAAAAAATCATCAATCCTCTCATATCAGGTAAAAAACGCAAGAGGAACGAAAAAGCAATAAAAAGTGTTTTTTTCCTCACCGCAATTTTTGGCATCATCATAATTTTTTCCATTCTCTTCTTCCTAATCCGAGAAACCTATCCCCTCCCGACAGATATCTGGAGCTTCCTTTCAGGAACCATGTGGAGCCCAACCGAATCACTCCAATTCGGCACCTTCTCATTAACCGTCGGAACCCTCCTTGTTACCTTAGGGGCCATGATCATAGCAATACCCATCAGCATCGGAGGAGCATTATTCATTTCAGAAATCGCTTCCTCCCGAGTCAGGTCCATCATCAAACCAGCGATCGAACTCCTCGCAGGAATCCCCTCAGTAGTCTACGGTTTCTTCGGTTTAATCATTCTTACCACCTGGATAAAAGACATCTTTGGAGTCCCTACAGGCGAGACATGGCTTGCAGGATCCATCATTCTAGGGATCATGGCGATTCCAACAATCACGACAGTCGCAGAAGATGCTATCAAAGCAGTCCCTCGCGAATTCAAAGAAGGATCTCTTGCTATGGGCGCAACCAAATGGCAAACCATACAAAAAGTCATCATCCCATCCGCTCTCTCAGGAATCACCGCAGCCATCATCCTTGGCATCGGACGAGCCGTAGGAGAAACCATGGCAATCCTTATGGTCTGCGGAAATGCTGCAATCATCCCCACACCACTCTGGAACATATTCTCCCCCATCAGGACTCTCACCTCAACCCTTGGCATAGAAACCGCTGAGGTACCCGTTGGAGGACCACATTACCATGCCTTGTTCGGCGTCGCAGTGCTTCTCTTGATGATAACACTCATCATCAACATCACCGCGGTATATCTACTAGGGACTATACAAAAAAGACAAGGTGCAACTGGCAAAAAGAAAAAACACCTCTTCAGCATTACCCTGCTTATAAAAATAAAAAAAATCTTCACCAGCCTCGGACTTCTTTTCATCCTTCTCCTGCTCTACCTCATCACAGGTCTCCTCATCACCGCTATACTTGTTATCATCGGTGGTCTCCTCTGGTTCATGCGGAACAAAATATCACAAAAAAACCTCCAAAAAATAGCATTTTCAACCCTCGGAGCTGCAATCTTACTAATCATTGTAATACTCGGAATCATATTATCATACATCATCATCAACGGTGCAGGAGCCTTAAGCTGGGAGTTCCTCACAGAAGCACCAAAACGACTTGGGCGAGAAGGAGGAATCTCCACCCCATTAATAGGGACCCTTTACCTTGTCGCCGGCGCAATAGCCATCGCCTTACCAATAGGAGTGGGAGCCTCCATCTATCTCACTGAATACACCAAAGAAAACACCCTGACAAAAATCATCCGCACAGGGGCAGACCTCCTCAACGGCACCCCTTCGATTGTCTTTGGATTATTTGGTTTCGCCTTCTTTGTCTTATACCTAAAATTCGGTTTTTCCCTCATCGCAGGACAAATCACACTTGCATTCATGATCATTCCAACCATCCTACGAACCACCGAAGAAGCACTCCGAAGCGTCCCCCAATCCCTCCGAGAAGGAAGCTACGCGGTTGGAGCAACCCGCTGGCAGACCATACGACGCGTCGTACTCCCACCCGCCGCACCTGGGATCATCACAGGGGCAATCCTTGGCATCGGACGAGCCGCAGGAGAAACCGCCCCCATCATGTTCACCGCAGTCGCCTTCTCCTCCTTCTTCCCCACCTCCCTTCTCGAACCAGTCAACGCATTACCCTATCATCTCTTCATCATCTCCACAAACATCCCCGGTGCAGCAGCAAAAAACGCTGCGGGCGGTACCGCCTTAGTCCTTCTCCTCCTCGTCATTGGGTTTTACTCCATAGCAATCCTCATACGAAATCATTATCAAAAAACAATGAAATGGTGAATACAACATGACCAGCAATCAAATCATTACAACCAAAAACCTCAACCTCTGGTACGGTGAGAAACAAGCGCTATTTGACATCAACATGGGAATCTACACAAACAAAATAACCGCGCTCATCGGCCCCTCAGGATGTGGAAAATCAACCTTAATCCGCTGCTTCAACCGGATGAATGATGTCATCGATAAATGCAGAATCACCGGCAGCATTTACTTTAATGGAAACGATATTTTACAAACTAACACCGATGCGGTAGAAATCCGAAAGAAAATCGGCATGGTGTTCCAAAAACCAAACCCGTTCCCAAAAACCATATATGAAAACGTCGCATATGGTTCACGAGTACAAGGTATCAACGATAAAAAGAAATTAGACGACATCGTCGAAAAAAGCCTAAAAAAAGCTGCCCTCTGGGATGAGGTAAAAGACCGGTTGTATGAATCAGCCATGGGACTCTCCGGAGGACAACAACAACGACTCTGCATCGCACGATCCCTTGCTATAGAACCAGAAATAATCCTCATGGACGAACCCTGCTCCGCCCTTGACCCAATCGCAACAGCAAAAATCGAGGACCTCATGACGGAGCTAAAAAAAACCTATACAGTCATCATCGTCACCCACAACATGCAACAAGCCGCACGAGTCAGCGATTACACCGCCTATATGTATCTAGGCAAGTTAATCGAATTTGGTGACACAGAACAAATATTTGAAAATCCAAAACAAGAACTCACCGAAAACTATATCACCGGAAGATTTGGGTAGGTAAAAAAAATGGTAGAAAAATTCCACATCCAACTAGAACAACTTAAAGAAAACGTCATCAAAATGGCAAACCTCTCCACTGAGATGTTATCAAAAGCGGTAGAATCCCTTAAAAATATTGACTTAG
>Ga0316617_100000081_pt1 | contig 19646 bp, 26 predicted proteins | sample OWC_Aug_M1_C1_D2_FD_207801 | JGI IMG/M metagenome (GOLD analysis project Ga0316617, IMG submission 207801) | Wetland soil microbial communities from Old Woman Creek delta, Ohio, United States - OWC_Aug_M1_C1_D2_B | ecosystem: Environmental > Terrestrial > Soil > Wetlands | place: USA: Ohio... | reverse complement strand
TATAAATTTAATTATTTGATGCTTAGATATAAACTCAAGACTACAATCCCTGCAAAAAAATCTTTTACTCATGTTCCCACCCAAAAATCCTATTGGATCTTTTCTTTTACAGCATGGGCACTCCATTTCGAATTTCATGCGTAACCTGTCTTTAAAAGCTGACATAACGCTCTCTCCTTTACTCTGTAAATTGCCTGAGCATCTCCAGTTGTGCGGCCATCTGATCTAAGCTTTGACTAATTTGAGATGACGACTTTGATTTTCTTTTAAGTGCTGACTTATCTCCAATTAGCATTACTCGATCTTTGCCAAATTCGTCCCTTGCATTGTAGTATCTGTTTAGAGCCTGCTTGTGAAAGAATTTGGCATTAATATCCATAACATCATAGACCTTAGTAACTTTTTTACCATGAGCTTTTTTCATAAAGTCGGGAAGATAACCAATGCTTTTTTCGTAATCGCAATTTCTAGCCCCTCTCCCTATTCTTTGAATGAGCGTAATGTCACTATTTCCTGCACCTCCCAGTACAACTCCTGATATTACAGGAATATTAACGCCAGCGTCGAAAATCGTAGAACCTATCATAACTTTGAATTCGCCTTTTCTGAATTCAGAGATTGCGCTCTGCCTAATTTTATCTGGCGTATCCCCCCATATAAACCTAACATCTGCGGGGGACAGACCGTTCTCATAGAACATATCTTTTAGTATCTGACCATGCTCTATAAACTGAATCAAGATAAGAACATGTCTTCCTTCGGCAATCATCTCAAGAGCAGGTTTCACAATGAAGTTTAAGTTTCTATCTTGATTCTCTGTAATGCAAGCCTTGTACATCTCATGGTAATTTACGTCGCTATCGAAGTCATTGTAAAGTTTTTGGTTGTAGACATTATAAAATATCTCAAGCTCGCAAAGACGACCCTTTTTAATCTGCTCTTCGGCTGTTGTAGTAAAAAGTATTTTTCCTGTCGCTGCCATAAGTTTAATTGTAGAACCATCAGTCCGCCGCGGGGTCGCCGACAACCCAATTCTATATGGAGCGTAACATTCATTTAAAACCTCGTCCCATGTTGTAGTGCCTAACGATTGACATTCATCACCACAAACGTTATTATATTAGAAAAAGAAAAATAGGAGGTATTATTTATGCCGTCACCACTAAGTCAGGAAAAAGTAAAATCCATAATTGACCTTTATATTGATGGAAATTCAATGCAAGCAATTAGGTCAAACTTAAAAGTTGATTATGAGACCATAGTAAAATATTTAAAATTAAATAATATTACTATTCGAGGTAACAGAACTCACAGTTTCAATAATACATTTTTTAAGTGCATTGATTCTGAAGATAAAGCTTATTGGTTAGGATTTATTTACGCTGACGGGTCTGTCACAAAAACATCCAGTAAAGCCAATGCCCCAAACCGATTAGTTTTAAATTTATCAGCTAAAGACATTGAGCATCTTTCGCTTTTTAAAAATACTATTGAAGCTTTTTCTTCAAAGATAGTTACTTATATTCCAAAGGAGACTTATTCGGAAAACCCAATGTGTCGTCTTTATATTAACTCTGTAGAAATGTGTAAAGATTTAGAATTTCTTGGAGTTATACAAAACAAAACATTAAAATTAAATTTTCCTGATATTCCAGATCATCTTCAAAGACATTTTATCAGAGGATATTTCGATGGAAATGGAAGTTTGTCCCTTAATAGAAATCAAGCGTCCTTTTCAGTTACAAGCAACCCTAAATTCTTAACTAAAATGCAAGAAATACTAATGTTGCAATGCAGCTTATCCAAAACGAAATTATTGTCATATCCTCATAAAAAATGCAATGTACATGATCTTAGATACGGTGGCAATAAACAAGTTTTCAGAATCTTTAATTTTTTATACAAAGATTCTAATGTATTCTTAAAACGCAAATATAATAAGTTTGTCACAACTTTTGGTTGTAATGGACTATATCTTCACCCTAATTAAATTAGGCAGAAAGGCATAAGCCTTTAAGTAGGTAGTCAACCTCGTGCAGGGTGCTGTGGGCTAAAGCATGGTTTTTTTAACTTTAGCTTTTCCCTAGTCTCTGAACCTTCCGCAGGTTTCCCATGTGCGGCTCGGCTGCTGATTGGCACATATTATGAGCGTCCCAGCAATTCTCCCTGTAGTAACATCAACAATTACTTGTTGAAGCGGCCGATGTGTCAACCATAACTAACTTACATACATTTCGAAGCCAATCTAACAAAAACGGCTTCGTATTCTCGTCTTTTAGCCTTGCGTGCAACGACTGTATCGTAGCAACGACTACAGGGGCATTTAGAGGCTCTATTTTTTTTGAAGGTAATTTTATATTACCGAACCATCCATCTTTAATCGTAGAGCATTCTGTGAGTCCCTTCACTCCGGACAAAAATTCATTTTTTGCATCATCCAGCAAACTCTTTTTATTTGCAAGAAAAAGTGCTGGAACGCCATGCGCAGCTATTAATCTTTTTGCAATCACCGCGGTCTTCAAATTGTTAACGTAGAGCTTTTTATCTCTACACTATCCCTTTTATTCGAAGATATGTTCAGCATACGTTTTTACCCACAACTTTACTTGTTTCGGGTAGCGGACTCTCGTGGAGGAATTATATTCTGATTCTTCAGTTTCATCCTCTATGCGTTACGGTTCTATATACACTTTACGTATATAGTTACCTCGGCGGAAGCATCTCAGCCTTTCTCCGATTTAGCCCACTGCATCTTAAATGTTTCCACTTAAGAGGGCAATAAATGCTTTACATTTTTGATATTTGTCATATTTAGCGTTTAGATAGACATTAGCTTTATCGTAAATAAAGCAGAGGAACTTTTTTACATCTATTTGTTTTTGGCATACTATTTTGTAACAACTTCTGTCTTTGTACAACTTAGTTTCTATACCAAATAACTCTATTAGCTTTCCTTGAAGGCCTAAACAAAATTGTTGACTTCCTGAGAATATTCTTAATCCTACATTTTTTTTATTATTCGCAAGATAAATATTTCCGTTGCCATCAAAGTAGCCTCTAATAAAAAAGGTTAACATCTCATCAGGCAAATTCTGCGGAAAGCACTTAGTTAAGCTTTTATTTGCAATGCAGCCATACTTGATTAAGTCTAAGCATATTTTTCGGCTAGATATCTGAACTCTGCAAGACGGATATATTCTATCTTTTATCTTTACATCTCTGTAACTTATAAGGTAAGTAGAATTTGTGTCCCTTAAAAAGATTCCCAGGTGATGCTCAGACTCAATTGACAATCCTATTTCAAGCATGTGCCCATTTTTAGACACATTTCCATCAGCAAATATAAATCCTAACCAATACGCCTTTCTTTCGCTATCTATGATCTCAAAGTAGTCATCGTTTATATAGTATTTTCTTCCACAGTCCTGCACTACATTTACACCCTGACCTTTAAGTCTTATAGAGAGAGAGCCTCTATCAACATTAAGCGTTTTCGCTATTTGCGTTATACTTATTCCGCTTTTAAACATCTCTAGCTTCCATGTCTATTTCTTTAAAATTCTTCATACTCTTGCACCTCCAAGAATATGATATGCTAAATATCAAAATTAAGCAACTCTACCAAAACCAGTCGGTGATTTACAAATACCTCTTTTCCCCTTAATACATGCTTCAACAGCTTCAACTTGGTCAGGATCAGGTATAATTCCGTCACACACTTCCCAGTCAAATTGTTTTTCCGGTTCACGTTCATAGGCATACTCTATTTTATACGGAATTCCTTTTTGAGTTAGCACAGCTTCAACTTCGTGCAGTAAGCCTGTCGGAAATGAGTGCTCCCATCTCTTGTATAAATTTATATACCCATCCCAGGTTCCAGCTTTATATTTCGGATGATTTGCTGCAGGCTTCCAAAAATACCTTGTAGCCTCTTCAAGATCCTTTGTCGGTAAAGTTACCCCCCTTCTTAATAGATTACTAGTAACAACATTGCATCTTATAATCACATACTCTGAAGATGTTCCTTCCCTCCATTCCTTAAAAGACTTTTCTATAAATAAAATGCTCCTTAGAGGAACAAGGCAATGGTTAGCCCAGTCTAAATCTTTTTCATTAATAAGCCAGCTACCATCACTATATCTAACATTGGAATCGGCGAATAACTTTATTAGTTTTAAATTTTCTTCCGAAGTACTCGGAAGCAATTCGATATAGCCCGAATTATATTTTACCGTTATCAATCAAAGCACTTCCCTCCTGTGTAATTTTTTCGAATTTCTTATTGCTTATAAGTGCTTCACCAACTGTTTTAAGAATGTTGCCAGCCGCGTTTATAATAACTGTAACTGCAACTTCTTTCATCGTCTCTTTAAAATTATTACTTAACTTCGCCATGCCAATTACCTCCAACGGTATTTTAATATATATATCCATTATATAATATATATATTATATGTCAATAATAAATATGGAAGGTTGCCCTTCCATATTTATTATTTCGTATATAACAAGTTAAAGCCTATTTTATTAGGCCTTTATAAAGTTGTCTATATCTCTTAAGTCAAAATCATCTTCTGAGATGTTATATTTTTCTCTGTCTCTCCTCATTTCTTCGTACATTTTAGCTAACTTCTTTTCAAATGTGCTCCATATACCAAGGAAGAACAATGCCTTCAATAGCTTCTTACCTATACGCTTCATTTCCCTTGCGCATACATGTTTTATCTCTTGAGATGTCCAGCCATCTAACAATATTGAAAATACTTTTTTTATCATAAAATCCTCCTTATTTTTTTTCGTGGTAAATTATATACATTGCCTCCATTGCCGCCCTCATAGCGATAACGCCAAGCTCTTTGAAGAACAGCTTCCTCTTTGCTTGTTTTTGAGTTAATTTTTTTTTCGGTTTAGCCCTCTTGTTAATTTCATTGACTCTTTCTTCGTCCATAAGCTGAAGAGTATTCCAATTTGTCCTAAGCTTCTTTCCATCTTCAAACTTTTTGTCTACCCTCTCTTTTATTCTCTTCACAGATTCTGAAACAACCTTTGAAGCTTTGCTTTCAATCGTTTCTTTCTCTTGACCATAACGATAGTTAGAGTATGAATTATTATACCCTAGCCCATGACTTACATTTGAGCTATAAGAAGATCTCGATGTTTCATACGTTGAATGCTGTCTATCCTGAAATACAGACTCTTTATTGGGCTTAAGATCATTTGACTTTATTGCAATCGAATCGGCAGTTATAAAGTGTCTACTCTCTTCAATCTTTTTTATCGTATCTGCATTATTTATAATCGGCACTTCAATCTTTTCTATCACGACTTCATTTTCAAGCTCTCTGAGGGCGTCGTCATTTATAGCGTCTATCAAATTGTCACTAACTATTTCAGACATATTATCCCCCTTTAACTTTCAGGTAAATTTTTGTACCATGTGGATTTCTTCAGTAATTCATAATCTTCCTTCAGTATCTTGAACATCTTGTCATCACCACTATTTACATCTGGGTGATAAGATTTAGATAATAGCCTGTAAGCTCCTTTTAGGCTTTGTTTGGTTCTAACTTCGAACTCGGGGAATCTTACAAATACTTTATTTATTTTTTCTTTCTCCTTTTTCTCCATCATTTCTTTAAAGCTAAACGGATTGCTTTTCTTCTGAGCTGTTTGTGCCTGAGCTCTCTTTAAAGCTATAAATCTCTCTGGCGTTATAGCATAGATGATTCCCATTTTTCGCAAATCAGTCTTTATTTTTCTATATTCTGCCATACTTATCTTTTCAAAATTTACTGCTTCAAATATGCCGGAAGAATTTTTAAAACATATTTTGATAAAACCTGACAGATGATTTCTCTCAAATATGTTTTTCAGAAACAATTGCTCTTCTTTATCGAAGTAAATATATTCTGACTTCTTAGTCTCGAAGTACCTCTCCAACCTTGCCTTCAATATATCTTTGCTAAATTCGGATACAGCTTTTTCAAAATCTGCGCATGCAAAAACTTGCTGGTTCTCCATCATCAAAGATTTGATAGAGAAGACTTGCTTGTTGTCATCCATCAAAGACATTATTACAAGTGCTATATCAGGAGATATAAACATTAGCAAATCATTCTCGTTATACGGCAAAATTTTATCGAGAGGTATCCTCCGCACGCCTTCCGGCAAGATCATCAAATTTGATGCTTGCACGTTGATCCCTCCAATATTGTTAAAAAGTATCTAGTCATTACTGATGCAACCTTGCTGTCAACTATTTTGCTCTATTTTTGTAGCTCCTCCATAGCTGAGTAATCATAGATAAAACTGTCCTTCCAACCTCTTTAGTCGTATTACTTAGTACTTGCATGCCTGCCGCGCACGCTCCCATTATTGCTATACCGCCTATAATTCTTCCTACAAATGCTACTGTTGCTCCCATTTCTAATTTCCTCCTGTTATTTTATTATTTGTCTATCATCTTTCTTATACTACAAAAACAGAAAAAGGCTGGGCAATTGCCCAGCCCTACTGACTATTCTTCAGTTGATGTTTCTTCTTCTGTTACATCTCCGTCGCCTGAAGTTTTCTTCTTTACGCTGTCATAAATTTCTTGCGCTGCTTCTCCTGATTTCTGAACACAGAATGCTGCAAACAATATACCTGCCACAGTTCCTACTGCTCCTCCTAAGATTTTTCCTACAGCTTTTAACCCTGTCATAATTAATCATCCTTTCTTTTATTTTATCAGCTTCTCACTTTTTTCCTGTTGTCACGTTGCTTATACCAGATTTTTACATATTTTAAACTACTCAACGATCTCATACTCTTCTGATTCAATGTCATTCTTTGAGAACTTATCTTTTGCTTTTTCTGCAGTTTCAATAACCGTGTCCCCAAATTTAGACACGAAAAATGCACCTGCTAATGCTGAGCCTACAACACCTGCTCCATAACCTAATAATCTGCCAACAACTTTTAATACTCCCATTTTTGTAATTCCTCCTATGTTTTATTTTTTTTAAAAACAATAAAAAAGGGCGCCTTGCATTAGATGCACCCTTTTATTTCTTATACTGATATTTTGCTATTCTTTAAAACAAACTTGTTTCAGGAATATTGCTTAGTATTTCTTCTGACGTCGGCCTATCTAACTGTGGTGGTTTTAATATTTTTCCTACATCGAACCTGTAAGCATACACCTTCGTCTTCATGCATTTAAGCTCTCTTATTAATTCCTCGTTTTCAAGAGTGGCAATCTTTCTTTTATAAGGGCTGTTAATATTGAAAACTCTCTTTAGGTATCCTGGTATTTGTCTTGTATAAACCAAATCTCCCGGATGACTTTCTTCCATAAATACCTTGAAGTGAATGGTATTTAATTCAAACCATCCCTCATCCTTATTGTATTCTATTTTTCCTTTATATTTATGGTTTTCAGGGTTTGTGTAATGCGTCTCTGTAACAGGGGTGAGTCCACATAATTCCATTGCAATACATTTTACAATATCGGAAATTGTTCCTTCAGGAGTCGAGTTCTCTATTTCTGTCTTAATTTCTTTCACATGAAGTTCATAATAATTGTATAGAGAGGCTTCAAACTCTCCAACCAGATTACTTAAGTCCATGTCGGCATGCTCTTTTATTAATCTTTCTTTTTCAGGAATGTCAACTAACCTTGCAATAGCAAGTAAAGGATTCATTATTTGAGTTAACCTCGGGGTATCCGTTTTAAACATGGTTTTCTTGTCTTCAAATAATACGAATACTTTCTGGAAATTTTCAAGCGCACAAAAACAGAGTTTTCCCGTCAATTCTTTCACTTCATCCATATGATTTTCGGTATATGACTCAGGCGATATTAAATCTATAGAGGCTGTATTGCACCTCTCAGAATTAATTGGGATACACCTGTCAGACAAAACATCTTCAAGGCCAAATATGTTTGACAGAACTTTTGGACCGTATATTTCAAATTCCTCTGTGCATTGCTTATCGACATTAAATCTTGAAACTCTATTGTTTTTAGAATAACCACCTTTTAATATTGCTGCGATACTCGAGTCTTGAACGCCTCTCCTTGTAGTCATATTTTCTGTTTCGTCAAGAATAAGTGTTCCGCCCTCAAATGCAATCTTTCTAAACAGGGCGGCTTCAGTAAAAGATACTAGTCTGCAAGCGTTAAAACAAAGCATCTCAAGCGTTGCATCTAATGCTGTTTTACCTGAACCTTTTTGTCCGTTTATATGAAAGTAAGGTAGCTCTGGGAATAAAGTATAATAGTAGGTTGCCATGCAATAAAGAGTTAAAACTTTGTAAACATCTTCGTTCCTAGAGTAATAGAATTTTCTTATGTGTTTTTCAACCCTTTTGGCAAGTTTGTTTGGACACAATTCTGACTGAGGTATTTCCCCATTTACATATTTTTCTACAGCTTCTTGAGTCAATGAGCATGCCTTATATGAAAATTGAGCTGTTTTAACTTCTTCTGGTAGTTCATATTTATTGTCAATTAATATGAGGCATTGATCATCTTTTCTCTTCAAAAGGTCTAACCTGATTGATGTTTTATCATTTCTTAAAAGATATGGAAGTCTTCTGACTGAGTCCCCATCCTTTTTAATGACAGTGTAGTACATATAAGCGTCGTTATTTTTAACGCTATAATGTTGACAAATCATCATGCGAGGATACCCTGTCTTTGTAATGTTTTGATTGCAAATACCATTAAATTCCTTCAAAATAGCGTCGATTAAATTGTCCGCATTAATATTGTTTACCTTTAAAAGAAAGTCTTTCATTTTGGATATAGCTTTGTCTGACTCTTCGTTATTTTTGAGTTCGTAAATTCTATTAGCGAGGGTTTTTATTATCTCCGCTTTTTTACTTGAAAAATCATAGTTGACTAACAATGTTTCGTTATTCTTGCTTTCAATGTCACGATTAAAATAGTCATCCATGGCGTCAGCGATAAGATGTTTCATAGGATGAAATTTTCTTTTAAGGCTATGTAATGGTGTTTCATCTTCTCTTTCTTTCATCTCACCATTAACATACAGGATTGCTTTTCCGATTATCTTATACGGACCATCTTCTTTACCTTTTCTTCCTGTTATGACGTAATCCATTCTTTTATGCCTGTTTACTGCGGACCACACCATCCCCTGATGAATTATTTTAAACTGCTCTGTTTCTAACTGAACAGATGATTTTGTGAGAGCTTCAAAGTTCTGACACTCTACATTTTTTACATAATATTCATCTGGGTCTTTGTAATCGGAAGAGTATCTAATTTCAAATAAATTCTTGTGAGGAAGCTCGTTGTTTGCCGTTTCAGCATATTCTTTTCCCTTGTGGTCATTATCAAACATTAGATAAATCTTGTCCTGGGCTTTAGCTAAGCTGAATTCAAACAGTCTCTCCGGTAAATTTCCTCCTATACAACACACATTTTCACAACCATTTTCTAAAAGGCTTGCTAAATCATGCTCGCCTTCAACTACTGCGAACGGTTTCTTAAAATTGAATTTTGGGGAAAACAAAAAAGCCTTATTACCTACGGAGTGGCCTTGTATTACTTCTCCGAGACTTTCGCCGCCGTTACTGTCAAACTTTCTGTAGCGCACCTTGAAAGGGTTCTTTGTATTTATTCTGACAATATCTTTTGTGTTTGGATTTCTGTAGAAAAATACGAATAGCCCCTCTGGCACCCACACTTTAGCTTCCTTAATTTCTTCTTCGGTAAATCCTGCATGTAAAAGACTTTCTCTTAATAAAGGATAATTTTCTGAGAGTCCTATTTTAAGAGAAACTATAGTGTCCAACTGCCTACATCTTTCTCTTGTTATGTATTCAAGAGCAGTCATGTCCTTACCTTGAAAACTAAAAGTTTGCCTCGATTCCAGTAACTGCTTATGATAAAAAGATTCTGCAGTCCTGTAAATCTGTTGGCGTTTTTGATTTTTCTTATATTCCGCAATGTCTTCACTAGAAGTATTCGGAAAAGGAATATTGGTGAATTTTTCTAAAGCTTTTAGTGCCTCCCAAGTTGTAATGCCTAATACATTTGACGCATAATCTGTCCACGCATTAATGTGGCCCCCTGTCCATTTACATGAAAAGCAATGTACTGCTACCCCTACAGTACAGCAATTTCTGTGATGACACATCGGACACGGCTCCAATCTAAAATCTTTGCCAGCCTTAACTAAGTCGTGATCTTTGTAGAATTTCATGTAAAAATCCTCAAGATTATCGTCAATATAATCTGCAACTGCTTCGTACCATTGTCCTTTTTCGAGTTTTTCCATAAATTCGCTCCTTTTTTGTGAAGTGGTTGTGTTAAATAAAACATAGCGCAGGTACACTATGTCTTATTTACTTATACCTCATTTAATTTTTAGTATAGTTTGAGCTATGGACCAGTGTATTCTAGGTCTCTCCAAGCCATTGTGCTTGTTGAAGATAATTACAGGATGAAGATAATTATCTCCTTTTAGCTTAAAACCTATTATATCACAACCGAAAAAACTGTGAAAAGTTATGCGAAAGAGGTATAGCAAGTTGACTGAAAACGAAGAACCATGCATTATTCGAGTAGTTTTTCCATTTGCTGTAAGAATGGGTATCTCAGCATTTGCTAGTATTTTTCCTTTCTTATTAAAAAATAAAAATTTTAAATTAATTTTTTCTATTTTTATATGGACAAATGTCTTAGCTTTTATAGCATCTGACTTAAACTGCTTAGGTATTGCAGATAACAACGTGTCTCTCTTTACAAAAAAATAGTTCTCTGTGTAGGAGTCAAAGACTGTATCTAGACTCTCTACGAAGTTTTCAGGCAGATTTTTTAATGCATTTATTTTAGGTAATGATTGTTTTTTTTCATGAGATTCATCTTTGCAGTATGACCAAAATAAAAGCTCATCTGTCGGAAAAGCCTTTTTCGTGACTATTCTACCAATAATATGATTGTTAGTAGAATATGCTTTCCCTTTCCAAAAGAAGACCCCGCACAGATCTTCTTTTGGAAAGCCTGGATTATCTACCTTGTCGTATATGTTTTTTATAAACCCGAACATCTTTAATATCTCTATCTTATTTATTTTTAATCACCTCAATAGTTTAATGTGCTCCAACCAACCTTCAAATATCGTATTCTGCGCGTCAAACATAGGTTCTCCATAGCGCGAATGTGCCGATCTGATTTTCACTAAAACGGAGCTTACATTGTCCTCTGTTATATTAAAATCAAGCTCGGAATACATTGCATCTAAAGCTTCTCTGTCAACTATGTCTTTAAATTTCTCTAAAACTGCGGAAACCGCCGGAGAATGCGATTGTTCCAACAGTATAATGTATGCCTTTATAACAACTTTTTCCAAAATTTCATGCATTAATCTTCACCCTCCCAGTTTTCAAATAAAATGTTTTGACAGCTACAAACGTGCTCTCCCTCAATGTTTTTAAGTTCCATATTCATCTTTACTAATGCATCCTGAATAAGCTCCATTCCTATTTCTCCAATACTCATGGGAAGCCCATAAATCTCACTGACGAAAAACTTTCTGCCTGTGTCAGCAATATCGTCCATGAATAAATCATAGATATCAAAGAACTCAGGGATTTCACTTCTAAAGAAGAAGAAAGTCTTATTGTAGGCATTCTTTATGTGCCATTCAATTGTATCTGGAGCTGACCCTGGAAAATCAGGAAATGCATTATAGTTGTCTATTTTGATTATATTCATATTGACTTCGTCTCCTCCAATCACTTACTAAAAATAATACCCTTCCTGGGAATCTTCCCCGCTCATCATCTGCCGCTTCCATAAATTCATCATAGAGAATATTTTGACAATCATTTAATACTGCAACAACATCATTTTTTATTTGGAATATTTCAAGAGTTGTATATTGATCGTGTACATCTTCATAGTAATAACACAAATTTAGCTCTTCTAATATATCTTCAACATAACTATTTAAATTACAATAATTGAAGTCGCTATAATATTCTTCCCATGGTTCACAAAGCATATTAATTGTCTCTTCCCTTGTATCTTCTGTCTCGTTTAGTCCATGCCACCCCTCTACATCATATTCAGTCGCAGCTATTCTCCACACCTGTTCAGAATTATGAGCATAAACATCTGTCATAATGTCTTCAAGGGAAGGGGTTTCTTTGCGTGTTTTTAAATTTGCCTCATAAAACTCTTGAATTAGCTCTTTGTTCCTTTCATGGCTTTGGCCCCCCATGTAATGTGAAATCATTTCATCTTCACATTCTTCGATGATTCTCTGCAGATACTCCCTGCCTTCATCTTCATCTCTATCGCTATGATACTCAGTCAAATTAAACAGTTTTGATCCCTCCCCATACAGTTAATACGTCTTGCTTCCTTGTGTAATGAGAGGAAACTTCTTCTTCTATACTTTCTAAGAAGCTTGAAAACAGTATGTTCTGACAGTCATTCACAACGATGCTTGCATCGTCTGAATTAGGGAAAAATCTTTCATGCGTATAATAGCTATCCGGAATTAAGAACATGAATCCATTGTTTGTAAGAAAGTTAAAGACATAGCCCTCTAAACGCTCAAACATGTCGTAATTATGCCACTCCCATAAGCATCTTTGAACTTCTGCAATTCCGTCTTCCTTCGACATGTTCTTGTTGTCATGATATCCATCATGTCTAAATTGTATCTCCGCCATTCTGTAAAGAATGTCATCATTGTAGTCGTTTATGTCATCCATAATGTCACCAAAGTCAGCTATTCCTCCAAAATATTCAAAATTACGATTATATATTTCAACTATCTTTCTTTGCATTTCAGGTTCATATTCAGGGTATGGAGATTGATGTATTGTTTGCCTCAAAAGTTCCAAAGTCTGTTCTTTCCAATTGTCAAAACTTGCACACTCTATGGAATACACATTATCCCATAGAGCTAGGCTGTTTTCTAAGTTTGTCTCCTCTCTCATTAAAAATCCTACCTTCCACTCATTAACAATAATGTACTGTCATCATTGTCTATATTATAGTAATTTGTGAAATCGCCATACCCAGCTATGCCATGCTCAATAAAGCTGCCGAAGAGAATATTCTGACAGTCATGCGCAATTATTCTTACGTCTCTTATATGCTTAACTGCGATCATTCCTTCTTCATGAAATACTTTGTCATCTACTTCAATTTCGCAGGATAGCTTATGTTTCTTCAATATAAACTCAACAAAATATTCAATGTTTGCGGTATCTGTCATATTGTACTCATCTTCCAAGTTAACTGCTATATCATGGATTTCCTCAGATGAACCATCTGAAAAGTTGTTTCCGTTTATATTCTCATATCTCATTAATGCTGCCTCGTAAAAGGAATCAAAGTTATAATTGATAACAGCGTCTGTAACTGCTTGAAATGTGGGAATCTTTTTCGCCTTACTAAGCATGCTAAAATATAGCCTAATAATTTCAGGCTCACTCCTTGTATCACTTCCATACGAAAGAATGAGCCTGTCATTAAGCATGCACCTTATTTCTTCTTCTATATCCCTTCCATTGTTTCTAATTATTAAATTGCTCATTATTACCTCCAATTATAAAAAGCCTTTAAATAGAATGTTTTGTGCTTTGTCCGTGAACATATTTGGGGCTTCAGAGTTGTAAGAGTTAAATGCAGAACCCCTGTATGGATAGCCAAGTACTTGCAAAGATTCTTCTACCCAAACATCTATCACCGGGGAAATATGATGATTATATTGGCTTACGATATCATCTATATCATTTTCGCTGTAATTAAAAGATGCGTAGAATTCCTCTATAATTAACTGATTTTCTTCATCAATGATTTCGGCTATAGCATGAATATTCGGTGTATCGCACTCATGATCTGTTTCAAAATATAACTCTCTTACTCTTTCTTTTAATTTGTCAGGGCTATACTTTGTACATAGATGATTCAAAATTATATATCTATACCTATCCCATGCATCATAACCATACCTCTCTATTGATTCCTGCCCTTTGACTACTAAAGACATATCCATCTTGTCACCTTCTTTGGGCGCCAAAAGTTTGATTAAGTGTTGCTACAATTACATTTATTTGCGGGTCTAATGGATTTTCTTTTCTATTTTTGATAACTATAGGCTTGTTTGGATCATAGCTAAACAAGATATCTATGAATTTTGTTTCTATTATTGTAAATACCTTTAATAAGTCATATAGCATCATGCAGTCTATATGTGTTGGGAATGGGAGCCACCTTTGAGGTTCAGTATAATTTATGCCATAAATTAATTCTGGAGGAAATCCTGATAAGTCATTGATAGCTTCCATATTGTCTGGCACAAAACCATGAGGAGAATGCTTTATTCCTAATCTTACCTTTCCATAGATATCAATTACTTCAACTAAAACCTCAGATTCTAGCTGTTCCAATATTCTGCATTTATAGAACTGGTTCCTCATTCCAAAGTCAGCTGGGAATGGACCATTTACCGGAATAAACACTTTTTGAATCTTCGCATTTCTAGCTCTCACAACTCCATCAGGATATTTTTGAAACTTTAAAATAATATCGTTTTTTTCTATTCTACCTGGAGAAAAAATAATTCTGCTCCTTTTTCTTACGTCTTCGTTTAACTTCCCAATATGATTTAGTAAATTAGGAAGAGGGGCAGTTATGTTCCCTGCAGGAGAAAACGCTTGAAACGATGATAAAATTTCATCTCCTGTTATGGGGTATGGAGATGGACCCCAGTCATCTTCAACATAGTAGAAAAACTGACCTTTAGGGTTGACCGAGACGTTCTCCATCTCGATCGCAAAAAACGCTGATGCTACAATTGCTGATAATGGAGCATTAAATTTTTGATGAAACAATACTCCCCAATACTTTCTCTTTTGCATGTTGTATTCTACCCCGGGACGCATCATAAAATCAAGAATAGTACCTAATTGACTGCTCATTTATTATCCTCCTTAGAAATTAAAATTAGAGTCGTTTAACGTGACTCCCTTTTCTTTCTTATACTAAAAAGTGCTGAGACTTGGAAAGCTCTAAGCCTTAGCTGCAGCTTTCCTTTTCATGGTTTTTTGACAACAAAAAGCAGGGGCACCACCCCTGCATAATTTATTCTCTAAGTTATCCAGCTTCCATAGGGTTCTCTATCCTACTGCTGGTGAGTCTATCTCCACTGAGATATACTAGATAGCGCAATTGTTCTATTTCCCCCAATTATTGGACTTTCGAGTGTAAACCCGGGTACTACCTTGCCTCCAGGCGGGGTCGCCCCACTTCGTTTTACACTTTACTTATGCCCGTTTTTCCTAAAATTCATTCGCTACTACAGACCTGCCAAAACGGTCTCGCGAAAACTTATCAGCCAATATAACAAAGCATGGTAAAACAACTCTCAAGAAAAATCTGCAAGCCACAACTTTTACTACTTCTATAATCTGCTCTCTCATAAAATGTCCTCCAAAATATTTTATTTTATTTTTCTATCTCTTCCTTGTAATACTCTAATTTGTTAATTGGCTTTATAGCACTAAAATTCCTAACTTTAAATTTGTCCTTTAAGAAAAGAATTACTTTTAAGTCTTCCGGAACAATCTCTGTAAATTGAGGATTGTCCGAATAAAATGGAACTAGCACCATCGTTTCCTTAGGCATCTTATCTCCTGTTTGGTCAGGTCTTGAGGGTAGGTCAAATTTAACTACAAAGTCAGTTAAAAATGTCTCTAGCTTCAGTTCAATGCAAATGTCTATATCTTTTATTTTACTCTCGACCTCGAGCAAAGCGTTGACACATTCTGCGAAGTCGCCAGAAGCTTTTAAGAGAAGATTTGTCTGAGCTATTGTATTTACCCCGTATTCAGCCTTAATAGATTGATCAGCAAAAAATTTTCTTCCGCCTCTCAATCTTTTTAGTATAGCTTCCCTTGTCTTCTCTAACTCTCGCTTCATATGTATATCGTCCTTAAATCCCTGTACAAAATGCATAATCTTGCCCATTTGTTCTATCACCCCTCCTTTTTTTAGTTCTGCGCATTATATCTTTTGAATATCAACCTCGCTTTCATTATTATCACCCATAGAAACTCTAATTTGGTTATCAACTTGTGAAAGGAATTCGTTATGAGTAGACAAAATTATCTGTCTTCCAAAATCAGAAGATAGCTTTTTCATAAACTCGGATATCATCGGAATGAACTCTTTTGAAACCATTTTGTATGGCTCGTCTAATATGACTGGCCCGTCTATGAAAGGTTCATGAACCTGCATAGTTACGAATCGTAAAGCTATACTGACTATATCTATAACACCTCCTCCGTTACCGTCTATAGGTGAAGTCCTTATTCCTGAATCAATCTTCTTTATATAAACATCTGCAGATGGCTTACCTCTAAATTTAGAGAGGTCTATTTCCATCTCATAATTGGTAGACAGCGAATACTGTAACGCAAAGGTGCACAAGCTTTCTAGTTTCTTGCAAGCTTGATATCTTTGCTTTTCTGATAACTTTTGAAGGATTGAGCTTACCTTTTCAAGACTTTCAATATCAATTGCGCTCATTTTTTCAAAAATCTCATCCTTCATTTTTAATAACTGATCTCTTTCTGCTGTTTTTTTTGTATATTTTTCTTTAATTTGACTAAATTGATGCTGCAATTCATGGATATTCATTTTAGTCCCCCCCATATCCTTTCTCCATCTTTAACGGTCATTATATAGCCAAGTGAAAGATTTCTATCTATATAATCAGTATCTACATCCTTTATGCATTCAAGACTACATCTCATGCACCCCATTTTTATTTGTCTCCTTACTTCTTTTTTTAACTTAGGCTCACTTTTTGTTGCCATTATTAAAGACATGCTATCTTTAGACTTCCACATATCGCAAGAAAAAAGTAAAAAAATATCCATTTTTGCCCCCCCCCATCAAATTAGAAGAGTGTATTAAAATACACTCTTCATTTTTCTTATACTCTCAATTGCTATACGCTTAAAATGCTACGAACCTCTTCATATAATATGCTGTATTTAGCGTAACCTTCTGCAATCTCATCTTGCAATTTTTGCACAAATGAATCTATATCTTCAATATTTTCTATTCCGAACTGCTTAAGATCTTCCTTTTGCACATCAAGAGTTTTTAATAATTCTGTATAAGTGGCTTCAGCTTGCACCATCGTATATTTCGCATTTACTAAGTTTTGCTTTAAATCTAGTAAGTTTTTCTCAGTTACTACAACAGCCATCTTTAAGATCCTCCCTCACCATTCTTTAATGTATATTTGGTCTTGCAAAATAAGATTTCTATCAAGATATCTGAAAAATAAATCGATATCTACCCATAGCTCACGCGGCAGCAAGAATCTAGCTCTTCCGTTTTGTAAGTATATAGGGTTTTTGCCAAATACCTTCAAGCCCCCGATATATTTAATGATATCTCGGCATTGGTACGCATTTTTCGCAGTTATAATGATGCGTTTCGTTATAACTTGCGATATAGGTTTCATTGAGGTACATATTATTGATGGAATTTCGCCTTGCTTCACACTTACCCTGCCTCTTATCTGATATATCTCATCCTCTTTTAGCACAGGTTTAATATGCTCGTAAGCATCAGGAAATATCGTTACTTTGCATTCTCCACACAGATCCTCTACCTCAAGTACAGCCATCAATGTATTCTTCTTTGTGACAATTTCATTTTTGTGATTTACAATTGCAATAAATGCGACTTCTTTGTAATCCCCTTTTACGTTGTCAGAAAGAAGAATGACATCCCCTGTTTCTTCATCAATTTCATAATCAATGTCTGACGTTTTAAAATCAGAAAAATTGGATATGGCGAATCTATATCTGTCCAAAGGATGGCCTGAGAGATATAGGCCTAAAAATTGCTTCTCAAGTTTTAAACCCATAGGCTCAGTATATTCCTTTATCTCTGGGAGATAATTTTGCAAGGAGAATCTTTCGTCAAAGTTAAATTCTTTTCTCCTTAAAACTCTTTTAGCCCCCTCTTTTGGCAGTACCTCCGATCTCTTCTTCGCGCTTTTTACTTTAGACAGAGCGTCGCTAATATCGTCAAGCGCAGCCATAAAACGTGATTTTACAATTCCTAAATTGCTAAAGGCTCCAATCGCAACCAATGCTTCTAGTGTCTGCTTATCGATCCTTTGATAATACCTTCTAAAAAAGTCATTGATTGTTTCTATTTGTTCATGATCTCTCGCTTCGCAGATTTCTTTAATTACATCTACAGACACATTCTTTGCAGCTAGCGAGAATACTATCTTTTTATTGGAGAGAGGGACAAATACATCTTGACTTATCTTTATGTCAGGAGGATTTATCTCGATACTTAAATCCCTTCTACAATGATTAATGTACCTTGCTACACGACCCTTATTCTTTATTACTGAATCCATTAGTGCAGCCATAAATTCAGTTGGATAATAGAATTTAAGCCAAGCAGTTGCGTAGGCTATGACAGCGTAGGCGGCAGCATGTGATTTATTAAAGCAGTAGCTTCCAAATTCCTCCATTTCTGTATAGAACTTTTCGAGCTGTTCTCTAGGATATCCCATTGCAACTCCGCCAGGTATGCTATCTTTAACAACCTTGCCATTTGCGTCTTTCTTTTCTTTTCTGCCATCAATAAAGTATTCTCTGTGTTCTGCGATCAGTTCTTTCTTTTTCTTTCCTATTGCTTTCCGGAAGCTATCGGAGTGATGCTTTTGGTATCCCGCAATCACCATGACAGCCTTCATACATTGCTCTTGGTAGGTAGGTATTCCGTACGTTTCTTTTAGGATTGGTTTTAATGCTTCAAAAGGATATTTTATATTCTCTTCATTCCTTTTATTGGATAAAAAGGAAGAAATATACTGCCTTGGTCCAGGACGATATAAACTTATTCCAGCGATAACCTCTTCGATGTTTTTAGGTCGAAGTTCAGTCATAAAGTGCGTCATGCCTGCACCTTCTAGCTGAAACAGTCCATCTGTATATCCATCTTTTATTAATTGAAGTGGTTTAACGTCGTTACATTCATAGATTTGGTCTAAATCTATTTCTACTCCATAATTCTTTTTTACCCACTTCTTTGTATTGCTAATAACTGTAAGTGTTGACAATCCAAGGAAATCCATTTTAAGCAACCCTAATTCTTCCAGATTTCCCATATGAAATTGACTTACAGTGCCTTTGTCTGTTTTCCATACTGGAACATGCGCTGTTACACCTTGTTCATCAGTAATTAGTACTCCTGCTGCATGAGTTCCGGTGTAAAGCGGAAGACCTTCTAACGACATGGCTGTATCAATAAGAGTTTTTATCTTGCCACCTTCATCGTTATCATACTTTGCCTTTAAGTCAGGACTCATCATCAAAGCATCTTTTAATGATATTCCTGGCTCCATAGGCACCATCTTTGCAATTGTGTCACATATATTGTAAGGATAATCTAAAGCTCTTCCAACGGCTCTTATCGATGCACGCGCTGCCATTGTTCCAAATGTAATGATTTGGCAGACGGAACTTCTTCCATATTTCGATACAACATAATCAATAACTTCGCCTCTTCTATCATCCTGATAGTCCAAATCTACCTGATACACCCTCAATTTCTTGATATTTTCCTTTGG
>Ga0316617_100000079_pt1 | contig 19778 bp, 16 predicted proteins | sample OWC_Aug_M1_C1_D2_FD_207801 | JGI IMG/M metagenome (GOLD analysis project Ga0316617, IMG submission 207801) | Wetland soil microbial communities from Old Woman Creek delta, Ohio, United States - OWC_Aug_M1_C1_D2_B | ecosystem: Environmental > Terrestrial > Soil > Wetlands | place: USA: Ohio... | reverse complement strand
CCCATTCCCTTGAACGTCTTCTCCACGACCTCGACGACATCTGTCATGGTCACCAGCTGCTCGACCTGCTTCTGGCTCAACAGCAGCGTCTCCATGAAGCCTCCTTTCTACGCTTGCGCCCTGGGGCGCGGACTCACACCTGGGGCGGGACTGCCGCCTCGCATCAAGCCATCCACCGTTCGCTCAACTGCTGCGCGGTCGGCGTGCTCCCCAGCCCTCCGAGGGTCGTGTTCTCTCAACTCCATCGGCAGCAGGGTCTGCACGTTGCGCAGTGCCAGGATCACCTCGTCCGAGGGGACGACGCTCTGGATGCCGGCCAGAGCCATGTCGGCCGCGGCCAGCGCATTGGCAACGCCGATGGCGTTCCGCTCGATATAACGTGCCTCTACCGGCCCGGTGAGCGTGGCATGAAGGCCGGACGGGCCGATCATGAGGGGGCCGCGGATGTCACAGATGCTCGGAGCGGGAGCGGAGGGACTCATGCCGCGTTCCCTTCGGCCGCGCAGGACGTTGCGCGCATCACTGGACGTATCCCATCAATCGGGGCAGGAATAGCGAGAGGTCCGGCCAGTACGTCGTCAGAAACACAATGGGAATGTACCCGAAAAGCAGGAAGATCATTGTCGGTCCCAAGATCTCTGTGAATTCGCACTTCCCGATGCGCATACCGAGATAGAGGATGCTCGCGTACGGTGGGGTGACGCCCCCCATGGCGAGGTTGACGCCCATGATGGCCGCGAAGTGGATCGGGTCGACGCCGAGCGCCTTGACGAGCGGCAGGAGCAGCGGCGCGCAGAGGAGCATTCCGGTGGCATCATTGACGATCATCCCGACCAGGAACAGGAAGAGGTTGATGACCAGCAGGAGCAACACCGTGTTCTGAGTCATGGAGAAGACAACGTCCACCAGAGCCTGCGGGACCTTCAGGGTGACATAGACCTGACTCAGCATCAGACAGAAGGTGATCATCACCATGATCGCGCCGACGGCTGTGGCCGACTCCACAACGAGGGCGAGAAACTCCCGCACCGTAACCCCGCGATAGATCCAGAATCCGATGGGAATGGCCAGCACGGCGGCTACCGCCGCTGCCTCGGTCGCCGTGAAGACCCCACCGTAGATCCCGCCGAGGATGATGACCGGAAGACTGAGCGCCGGGATGGCGGTCCAGGTGCGCACGCCGAACTCCCGCACCATCTCCGGCAAGGGGAGCGGCTTCTCGAGCTTGAGGTTCGGGAAGCGGCGCGCCCAGATCAGGTTCACGACGGAGAGGAGGATCGTGATGGCGACCCCGGGCCCGACCGTTGACAGGAAGCAGGCGAGAATCGAGGTTTCGGTCACCCATCCGTACAGGATCATGATGATGCTGGGGGGGATCAGCAGGCCGAGGATGGACGACACCGTGACCAGGGCGGTCGCAAACCCTCTGGGATAACCCTGCTCGATCATCCGCGGGATCATGATGGGGCCGGTCGCGGCAACGCCGGTGAAACCGCTTCCGGAAATGGCACCGATGATCGCGCACGTCACCGCGCAGACCACCCCCAGCCCGCCGCGGATCCGCCCGATGAAGATGTCGACGAAGTCCAGCAGTCGCTTCGCTATGCCGCTCCCCGCCATGAGCAACCCAGCGAAGATGTACAGCGGCGACGCCAGGAGCACCGTGTTGATCATCTGGTTGAAGCCCCAGACCATGAGCGCCGTCATGTTGATGTCGACGAAGAGCGCCATGAAGAGGAGGGCGCCGCCGAAGCAATAGGGCAGGGGGACGCTCAGGAGAAGTAGAACCACCAGCAGGATGACGTCCAGGAAGACGACCATGGTCTACTCCCCTCCCTTCCGGGCCAGGCGCACGTGATCGGCCAGTTCCCAGGCGGTGTAAATGGACATGAGCAGGAGGCCGATGAACACCGCGCTTTCGCCGAGCACGAGCGGGATGTAGAGCATGTCGCTTTCCTTGCCGACCCGCAGCGCGTACCGGAGGTATTCGTAGGCCCCGTAGGTCAACCAGATGGCGACCCCCAAGGAGATCGCCGCCTTGAGGGCGTTCGCGATGTGCAGCGCGGTGCCCTGTACGTACATCGTCACCACACGGCACTCGATGTGGTTGCGATCGCGGGACGCGATGGCGCCGCCCAGGAAATAGAGCCAAATCGTGGGGAACAGCAGCATTTCCTCGATCCCCATGAGAGGATGATGGAGGACGTACCGGAGGATCACCTGAATGAAGACCAGGAACGTGACCGCGAGCATCAAGACGAGCGCCATCCAGTTCTCGATTGCGTGCCAACCTCGGAGCACGCTTGACAGGGGGCTTGCGGTCGTCATCGATTCCTCCTTCTGCCTTCGGGTGGCAAGGGATCGCGGATCCACCACGTGTGCAGCGATGCTCGTTATTCGAGGGTCATCCTCCGGATTTCCTCCGGCCCCGCGCCTGCCAGCCCCAGCTTTGCGAGGGATCGCCCCTCGCGCCAGAAGTCGCGGCCGAGCAAGGTACTGCCCAGGTCGACCACGGCGCGCATCAGGGGTGTCGGCACCCCCAGCACCTCTCCGAGGGCGCACAGCGGGACGAGGCCGGTCGGGATATCCTCGAAAAGGTAGCGGGTCTGGAGAGTCGTCGGCCCCTTGATGCCGTCGTAGCCTCGCACCTGCTGCACCGACTCGTACAAGGTGTGTCCGTCGGTCCCGTAGCTCGCGGCGTACCATTCCATGAGCGATGGGACCCGGACGCCGAGCGCTGCGGCAACGGCCATGCGCTCGCCATCAATGGACTCGACGACCCGGGCGATGGACGGCGTGACGCCTTCGCCGTAGTATTCGAAGGTGGCCCGAGATTCGATGCGCCCGGCGTTGAGGAGCGTGGGGGCGGGGTGCATCATGGCATTCATGTTGGTCAGGCTGGTCTGCAGGACGCTGGACGCAGGGGCGAACTGCGGGAAAGCCGTGTTGAGCGTCGCTGCCACCCCCGGCGACTCGCTCGCCGGGAGGGCGGCGACATCCACGTGCCTCTTGATTTCATGGATGATCGCCTCACCCGGCTTCGGGCTGCGGCACGCGTAGAGCAGCGTGTCGGTCTCCGCTACGGTCACCTGGGCTCGACACCCGTTCTCTCGCAGCGTGGCACGCACCTCGAGCGCTCCGCCGGTCGCGCCAGGGTTGAGCACCACGACCTGTCCGCTCCGCAGGTGGGGGGCCATGCTCTTCGCGACGGAGCCGTGATACACGGTCGGAAGGATGACCATGATAACCGCGGCGCCCTCGACGGCCTCGGCCATGTCCCCTGTAACGAGGGGGACCCGAGCCTCTCCCTCAACGGCTCCCGAGAGGGCGATGGAACCGCGCTGCCGTAAGGCCTGAACTTTTTCAGGCTCGATGTCCCAGAGTTGCACGGGAAAGCCGAGGAGGGTCAGATGGGCGGCCATGCTCTGGCCGCCGTTGCCTGCTCCGATCACCGCGAAGCGCAACGGACTCATAGGTTGCCTCCCCGGGCGTCCCCTGGGGTCGCGCCGGTCCGTACTGCGAGGGGGCGCCTAGTGCGGCGCGACGCACACACGGCGATGCGCCAATCCCAGTCGGTCAGCCGTACTCTTGCAGGCCGGCGTTTCGTAGCCAGTGTTACGTTCCGTCATTATTGGGCGGTTGTGGACGCGGGCTTTCCGTTTCGTGCCCGCCATCTTTCGCGCAAAGGCAGCGGCCCGGTTGACGGGAAAGGGGAACGAGGAGAGCAGCATAGCGTCAGGCATGCAAGCGATGTAGTGCTGCATGACCCTCACTCTTTCCGGGGCGGACCTAATCGATCCTGGCGGGTTGCGAAGGCCCGAGGTCCCCTTGGGGCCTACAGCGGTGTCGGTATTTCCCCGCACGTCTCAGCCGGAAAACGGACTCTCCATCTTCTGATGGACCCTTTTTATCGTTGACACCGAGGACCAAAGTCAAATAGTGTTTTTTTCTAATCCTATTCATTTGCGATATACATGCAAATCACCCACCATCAGGTAGAGGCGTTCCGAGCCGTCGTCCACACCGGGACAACCGTGGACGCCGCGGTCTTGTTGCACACCTCTCAACCGTCCATCAGCCGGCTGATTCACGACCTGGAGGCGGCAGTTCACCTCAAGCTCTTCGACCGCGTAAGAGGGCGATTGCTCCTGACCGCCGAAGGCTCCGTGTTCCATGACGAGGTCCGAAGAAGCTTTGCCGGGCTCCAGCGTCTCTCCGAGGTGGCCGCCGGCCTCGTGCAGTTTCGCGGACGCGAACTCCGCATTGGATCGCTACCCGCTCTCGGCCTTGTCTTGTTGCCCAAGGTGGTGGCTAAATTCCAGGCACGATATCCCGACGTCCGCGTGGTCCTCGGCGTGGCCGAGTCCACCACCATCCGGGAGTGGGTCACCTTTCAACAGGTTGAGGCCGGCTATGTGGAGGAGGGGACCGAACCTCTCGAGTGCGACGCCCACCTCTTGTTTCGGGTGCCGGCGGTTGTCGTCATGCAGCGCGGTCATCCGCTCGCGAGGCGACGGGTGGTCAGGGTCGCCGATCTGCGCGGCCGGGGCTTTGTCCATTTATGGCGAGGGCACGCGGAGCGGCGCCAGATCGATGCGGCCCTGGAACAAGCCAGAGTTTCGGTGGTCGCGAAGGCCGAGACCCAGTACGCGACCGGCGTCTGCGCACTCGTGGCGGCAGGCGTCGGCGTCGGTGTGGTCAATCCGATCGTGCTCTTGGGCGCGGCGACCTTCGATGTGGAGGTGCGGCCGTTCCTGCCGAAATTAGAATTCGGAATCCTCGAACTCAGCCGCCGGGGAAGACGCCCCGACGCACTGCTGGACGAGTTTGCGCAGACCGCGCGCTCGGAGCTCGGTGCGATCGTGCGGGAGCAGACCGCCGGCAAGACGACCGCGCGGCGTGGTCGAAAAAGTTGACTGAGAAGCAGACGGCGCGCCCGATGCCCTACCGACCGCCGGGGCGGCAGAAGCGGCCGGGCCGCTCGCCCGTGATCCGGTCGCCGTGGACGACCAGTCCATCCGTTGTCAGATGCCCCAAGAGAGAGCGATGCCAACAACCTGTCCGCCGTCTCGAACACTGTCGCGCCATTGTTGATGGGCGCGATGGGAGCCGCGACGATTGTGCCTACCCTCCGGTCGGATCGGCGCTACGAAACGCGCGGCCGGCCGCGAGCACTTTCGTGAGCATGTCCGCCGGGTGCTTCACCTTGGCCAGGAAGATAATGGCCGCGATCACGTACGGCTTGTAGCTGGCCTCCCGGTACAGCAGGTCGCGGTACCGGTCGAAGACCGAGGCGGCCACCTCACCTTCCTTGCAGCTCACGCCAGAGATGTCGGCCGGCAAACAATGCAGGTAAAGAGCGCGGCCATCCTTCGTCTCCTGCATGAGCTTCTCGGTGCACTCCCAGTCCTTGTGTGCGGCGTTCTGTGCGAGCAGCTCCTTTTCCAGGTCCTTGATGCCCGCCACGTCGTTCTTGGCATACAGGTCGGTGCGCTTCTCCATGGCCGCATACGGCGCCCAGCTCTTGGGGTAGACGATATCCGCTCCCTTGAAGGCCTCCCGCATGTCGCTCACGACCCTGAAGGACCCACCGCCCGTGGCCGCGTTCTTCTTGGCGACGTCCAGTGTCTCCTTCATCACCTCGTAGCCCGACGGATGCGCCAGCACCACGTCCATGCCGAACCGGGTCATCAGGCCGATGACGCCCTGGGGCACGGACAGGGGCTTGCCGTAGGAGGGCGAATAGGCCCAGCTCATGGCGATCTTCTTGCCCCGGAGTTTCTCGGGCCCGCCGAAATGCTGGATGAGGTGCATGGCGTCGGCCATCGACTGGGTGGGGTGATCGATGTCGCACTGGAGGTTCACCAGCGTGGGGCGCTGCTCCAGGATGCCGGCCGCGTAGCCTTCCTGCACGGCGCGGGAGACCTCGCGCATGTACGCGTTGCCTTTGCCGATGTACATGTCGTCGCGGATGCCGATAACCTCGGCCATGAAGGAGACCATGTTGGCCGTCTCCCGCACCGTCTCGCCGTGGGCGATCTGGCTCTTGCCCTCGTCCAGGTCCTGAGGCGTCAGGCCCAGCAGGTTGCTGGCGCTGGCGAAGCTGAAGCGCGTCCGGGTAGAGTGGTCGCGGAAGATGCTGACGGCCAGGCCACTGTCGAAGATCCGGGTCGACACGTTATTCCGGCGCATCCCCCGCAGGATGGCCGCCACCGCGAAGACCGCCGCGAGCTCATCGTCGGTCTTCTCCCAGGTGAGCAGGAAGTCCGAAAGATACATGCCGTCGCAGTTGAGGGAAGGCAGTTTTTTGATGGCCTCGCCGATCCCGACTTTGTCCATTTCTCCCGCTCCCTTCCCTGATGCCTGTTGGCCCACCACAAAATTCTTGAACGGCCAAAACGTCACCGAGCGCCAAATCAGCCACAAGAGGCACAAGGCGCACAAGGTAATTTCGGCCCCTGAACCTGTGCCTCTTGTGCTTCTTGTGGCCATCTTTCGGTGGCGCCTTGGCGTTAAGACGGTTCCCCCGGCTTGTGGCGACTCGTAGTCCGACAGCCTCAGCGCCCGGCGCGGCCGACGCGCTGGTTGAAATCGGTGATGAGTTCGTCGATGCGGTCGGCGAGGGCGAAGGTCCCGTCCCAGTACTTGCCGTGTTCGTGCCACTGAGCCCTCAGCTCGGCCACGTCGCGGCCCTGTTGCTCCACCCAGGTGAAGTACTTCAGGTTATGGATCGCCTTCTTCTCGTAATACGTGAGCTCTTTCATGTGGTCGATGGGAATCCCCGCAAGCAACTCTAGGTCCCGCTCTGCCTGAGCCTCGCGGTACTGGCCCCGCTCCCGCGTGAGCTCATCAAGCCGGGACCGGTACAGATCCATGGAATCGGTAGCCACTGTGACTACCCAGTCGGACGCCGTGAGCTCCAGATACTTGGCGAACTTCACCGCCGCGATGAGATTCCCCACGCCGGAGATGCCCAAGAGATCCAGGCGGCCGGCGATGCTCTCGGGGACGCCGCAGACGGCCAGAGCCTTTCGGCCCAGGCGCTCGTTGAAGAGCCGGAGCAGCCGCATGGGCATCTCGTCGTCAACGGCGATGACGAAGTCGGTGTTCTTGCAGTCGTGCACCCAGGGTACGTGCTTGTCCCCAATCCCCTCGATGCGGTGGTCGCCGAAGCCGTTCATGAGCAGTGTCGGGCACTGCAGGGCCTCGGCTACGGCCAGCTTGGCTCCGGGGAACCGCCGCTTGAGGTAGTAGCCGGCGCCCAGCGTGCCGGCCGAGCCCGAACTTCCCACGAATCCGGCGACGTGGTCGCCGGGCTTGAGATGGGTCTGGAGGGCCTCCTCGGCGGCGCTGCCCGTGACCACGTAGTGCCAGAGCGGGTTGCCCAACTCCTCGAACTGGTTGAAGATCATGAGGTCCTGGCCCGAGGCGCGAAGCTCCCAGCACTTGTCGAAGATCTCCTTCACGTTGGACTCGCAGCCGGGGGTCGCGATGACCTCGCCGGCGATTTGGCTCAGCCATTCGAAGCGCTCTCGGGACATCCCCTCGGGAAGGATGGCGATGGCCTGGCACGCCAGCAGCGCCGAGATATAAGCCCCACCGCGACAAAAGTTGCCGGTGGAGGGCCAGACAGCCTTGGTGGTGAGCGGGTTGAATTGACCGGTGATCAGCCTGGGTACCAGGCACCCAAAGGTGGCTCCAACCTTGTGAGCGCCGGTTGGAAAATAGCGCCCAACCAGAACAAGGATGTTTGCGGCGCAGCCGGTGAGCTCTTTGGGAAGCACAATGTGATTGACGCCCCCAAAGAGACCGCCGTGCTCCCGCGGCTCGTTCTTCCACGTGATCCGGTAGAGATTCGCCGGATGAACGTCCCAGAGGCCAATCCTCGTCAGGTCGGCCTTGACGGATTCCGGCACCAACCGTGGGTCTTTCATCATGGCAAAGGTGGGGAGTGTGATTCCTTTCTCCCGGCAGTATCTGACGGTGCCCTCGAGTACTTGCTGTTTCACTGTGAGGTCCAACACGCGCCGTTTCTCCTCTCTCGGGCAACGGGACGATACGGAAAGCGGTCAGCTGTCAGCATTCGGCGGTCACCTCGAGCGGAGAGCAGCTATGAATGCGAGACAGGGCTTCTCGCCGGTTCAGCGGAATCTGTCGTGCCTTTGTGTTCTTGCCGAAGCTGATCGCTGACTGCTGAATGCTGATGGCTCACTGTCGACCGCTCCTCAGCTACCCCTCCACCTCTTCCAACCGTGTGATGACCTTCTCCGGGATGTCGACGCTTCGGCCGGCCGCCGCCGTGTCCTTGAGGCCGTTGCCAGTGGCAAGGAGGACTGTAACGGCGTTCTCAGGCAGTCGGTGTCGCACATCTAGGAAGCCGGCGAAGGCGGCGGCACCGGCCGGCTCCGAGAAGAGGCCGGCGGACCTGGAGAGCTTCGCCTGGGCCGCAAGGATGTGCGCATCGGACACCCGTACCACCTGGCCGCCGTGCTCCTTGAGTTGCTTTAGGGCATGGCGGCCGTTCCTGGGCACATCCACCGAGATGGAGTCGGCCACGGTACTGCCGGCCTTGCGCCGGAAGGCGCCCTCCTCGAAGGCTCGGGCCAGCGCGTCGGACCCCTCCGCCTGGACCGCATATACCACCGGAAGCCGATTGGAAAGGCCAAGCCGGCGGAGATCCCGGAAGCCCTTGTAGACGCCGGAGAGGATGCAGCCGTCGCCGACGGAGACGAAGAGGGCGTCCGGCACACGGCCCAACTGTCGGAAGATCTCCAGCGAGACCGTCTTCTTCCCCTCGATGGTCATGGGGTTGTACGCGGTGTTGCGACTCATCCCTCCGAACTTTGCGGTGTAGGCCAGCGACAGATCGTAGGCATCGTCGTAGGACCCGTCCACCCGGAAGACCCTCGCCCCGTACTGGAGCGCTTGAATAAGCTTGGCCTTAGGTGCGGCCTTGGGCAAGAATAGGGTCACCTTCTGGCCCGCTGCGGCGCCCACACCGGCCATGGAGGAGCCAGCATTGCCGGTAGAAGCGAGGACGATCTCCTTGATGCCGCACCTGGCCCCGAATGCCGACACCAAGAACGACGCTCGGTCCTTCAGTGAAAACGTTGGATTCAGCCCGTCGTCCTTGACGAATAGCCCAGGGAAGTCCAATTCCCGCCGGAGCCGCTCCGGCGCCCAGAGCGGCGTATTTCCCACGGGAATCGGAGGGAAGAAGCGCGGCTCCACGGGTAAGAGCGAGGCGATCGTCCAGTCCGTCGGCGCCGTACCGATAAGCTCCACCTCGAGGACACCGCGGAGCGGCTGGTCCGGCGCCTGCTCCCGAGAACACTCCGGGCAGACCATGAGGCCGGGCACGATGGCGAACCGGCGGGCGCACTCGCTGCAGGCGTAGCTGAAGTCCATGGGGCGAGTCCAGGGAAGCGGTCAGCGGTTAGCCGCCAGCCGTCAGCTTCGGGAAGAACACGAAGAATAGAGAAGCCTTCAGCGGTCAGCCATCAGCGATCAGCTTCGGGAAAAACAAGACGGCATGAAGAGCAACCCACACTCCGGTTGTACTGCATGGCAGCCCTGGTCGTTCTTTTTCCGAGGCTGACCGCTGATCGCTGAATGCCGACCGCTGGTCGTCACCGCTGATGGCTAACCGCTCGCTCTCCGCCTACTCGGCCGCCTTGATCGCGGCGAGGAAGGCGTCCATCATCTCTTTGCCTTCATTCCCGAACTTCTGGGTGATGATCTTGGTGACTTCGGGCGTGGACTTCTCCCGGAACGCCTTCTTCTGCTCTTCCGTCAGCGAGTTGACTTTCATTGTCTTGGACAGAGCCGCCAGACCCTTGTTGGAGGCCTCGATAGCGCGGCCCATGCCGCGGCCGGCCACGATGGCGGACTTGGCGGAATAGGTCACGACATGCTTCTCTTCGGGCGTGAGGCCGTCCCAGAACTTGGTGTTCATGACCCACACGTACGGAGTGAAGAGATGTCCGGTCAGGGTGAGGTACTTCTGGACCTCCTGGAACTTGGCGAAGGCGATGATCGGGATGGGGTTCATCTGGCCATCGGCGACGCCGGTCTGCAGCGCGGTATAGACCTCGGCCCAGGCCAGGGCGGTCGGCTGTCCCCCCAAGGAAGAAATTATGGCCTTGTGGGTGTCCAGGCCCATGGTGCGGATCTTCAGGCCCGCCATGTCGGCCGGGGACGTGATGGGCTTCTTGTTGTTGGAGATGTGGAAGAACCCGCCGGAGTCGCCGAAGCCCAGCACCGTCATGCCGGTCTTCTTCTTGATGTCCGCGGCCAGTTTTTGGCCAAAGGGCCCGTCGAACACGGCGTAGGTGACGCTGATGTTCGGGAAGGCGAACGGCACATCCAGCACGCCGATCAACGGGTAGCCGCCGGCAAAACCTCCGACGGAGAAGATACCGGCGTCGACGACGCCCGACTTCACCTGCTCCAGGACCTCGTTGTCCTTGCCGAGTTGGCCGTTGGGGAAGGTCTGCACGGTGATGCCGCCGTTGGTACCAGCCTCCACCAGGCTCTTGAAGACCGTGGCCATGGCCCCGGTTGGATTGTCGAACGGGTCGTCCTGGTTGAGGTGGTGCAGTTTGATGCTCTTGGCGGCCATGGCTGGCGTGGCGATCAGGGCCAGGGCCAGGATCAGCATCAGGGTCTTGCCTACTGTTCTCATGCGGTCCTCCTGTGTTGCGGCAATCGCATTGCCTGGTTTTGGAGTCGATCCACGACGGGCGACCTTGTCCTTGCTCTCTCGCACTAGCATGCGTTCCAAGCACATGCGCTCAGCAATGAGCTGTCGTTTTCCTGTTTTTCCGTCTTCGGCTGAGCGCTGATGGCTAAGCGCTCGTCTTCCGATCACATGCCCAGCAAGACTCTCGGCACGAACAGGGTCAGCGTCTCCCAGTACGACACGATGAACAAGACCAACACCTCCACGATGATGAAGGGGAGCAGCGGCCGACTGATCCGCTCGATCGTCTCCCCGGAGATGGAGCACATGACGAAGAGGCACGCGCCGACCGGTGGGGTCATCAAGCCGATGTTCAGCGCCAGGACGATCATGATGCCGGCGTGCACCGGATCCATGCCGATGGTGGTGGTGAGGGTGCCCAGCACCGGGGCAAGGATGATCAGCGCGGCATTGATATCCATGATGGTGCCGATGAACAGCAGCAGGGCCAGGATCATGGAGATGATCATGTAACGATCGGTTGAGACGCTCAGGAACAAGGCGGCGACCTGCTGCGGCAGACGCAAGAAGGTCATCCACCAGCTCAGGATCGAGGCGGCAGCGATGATGAGGAAGACGATCCCCGTGATGCGGGCCGTCTTGATGAGCATTTCCACGATATCCCGGAAGGTGATAGCCCGGTAGACCAGAGTGCTGACGACCAGAGCATAGGCGACTGCGATGGCGGCCGCTTCGGTGGGCGTGACAATGCCGCCCAGGATGCCACCTAGGATGATGACCGGCATCAAGAGGGCCAGGATGCTGGACTTGAAGGCCCAGAGCAGACCGATCAGGCTGAAGCCCTCGGCGTTCTTGGGCAAGTTGATCCGCTTCCCCACGATGGCGATGATGATCATGCAAAACAGGCATATGAGGAGACCTGGCACGATTCCGGCCGCAAAGAGCCCTGCGATCGATGTGCCCATCAGCGAGCCATAAATCACCATGAGGTTGGAGGGGGGGATGGTCGGGCCGATGATGGAGCCCGCGACCACCACTGCGCAGGCAAAGGGGCGAGGATACTTTGACTTGACCATGGCCGGGACCATGGTGTTGCCGAAGGCGGCGGTCTCGGCTACGGCCGCGCCCGTCATGCCCGCCATGATCACTGATGCGATCATGTTGGAGTGAGCGAGCCCACCCCGGAAATGACCGACGATAGCATTGGCGAAGGCCGTGAGTCGGTCGGTGATCCCGGAGCGGTTCATGATCTCCCCGGCCAGGATGAAGAATGGCATGGCCATGAAGGTGAAGAGGTCGAGCCCTTGGAAGTACCGCCGCGGCGCCATCATCAGAAAGTTCTCGCCGCCGATCTGGACCAGGCCGATCACGCCGGCCACGCCCAGTGTCACACCGATGGGTAGGCCGACGAACATCAGACCGAAGAAAAGGATCAGGACGAGGCTCATGCCGCACCTCCAGAGGCCAGCTGGGCCTTCATTTGCTTTTGCATGCGGATCATGGCCACGAAGAACTGGAATGCGGCGAAGGCCGAAGACACCGGCACCGAGGCGAAGGGAATCACCATGTTCATGCTGAAAATCGTGGCGTAGGCGGTGGTTCCGTCCTTGGTCAGCAGAATGCCATAATAGGTCAGGAACAGGAAAAAGGCGACGCTGATGATGTCGAGGACGAGGATAACGGGCTTCCTTTGCTTTAGAGATAGTCGCGCCAAGAACAGCTCCAGCCCGATGTGCTCCCGGTAGTAGGCCGCACAGGGTACAGCCAGCAGGGCGAGCCAGATCATGACGTACCTGGAGAGTTCCTCGGTCCAAGCGCCCCCGGCGCGGATGACGTAGCGCTCGAAAACACCATACCAGATGATCAGCACGATAGCCGCGGCAAGCGCCGCGCACACTCGTTCCAACACCCAGTTAAGCGTGAAGGCGATCTTTTCCAGGGGCGTCATGGCCTCCCGCACGACGGCCTGCCCGGAATCCCTGAGTACCGATTCGGACATGGGGAATGCCCCTCCAAGAAAGTCGACGGTCAGTTAGACCTTCGCGCGTCATCGCCTCACGCCGGCAGCCCGTCCAGAAAGGCCTGCGGGATCACCGCGTACATAGCCGCAGCCTGCACCAGCTCCCACTTCCAAGTGAGCTCGTTTGGCGCGTGCGCCTGGTCCTCGTGGCCGGGGCCGAAGCCTACGCAGGGAATGCCGTAGCGGCCCATGATGGACACGCCGTTGGTGGAGAAGGTCCATTTGTCCACGACGGGCTTCTTGGCGAACAGGGACTGGTACGATGCAACCAGCGCCTGGCAGGCGGGGTGCCGCTCCTCGATCACCCAGCAGGGGAAGTAACACTGGGTGGGGTAGACCAGGCCCGTGTACGACGGCCTGGCGTAATCGTAGAGGGATACCTGGGCTCCGGCCTGCCGCACGGCCGGCAGGCGCCGGATCTCCTCCAGGGCGCCCTCCCAGGTCTCGCCGACTGTGAGCCGCCGGTCCACGGAGATGGTGCAGCCGTCGGCCACGGCGCAGCGGCTGGGTGAGGTGTAGAAGATCTCCGACACGGTGAGGGACCCCTTGCCCAGGAAGGGATCGTCGGCCAGGCGTGTGTGCAGCTCTTTGAGATCGCCCAGGATGGGGCCCATCTTGAAGATGGCGTTGTCGCCCCTCTCAGGGGCCGAGCCGTGGGCGCTCACCCCGCGCACGGCCACCTTGATCTCCATCCGACCTCGTTGCCCCCGGTGGATGCGACAGGACGTCGGCTCCGTGGAGACGACGAACTCGGGCCGGATGCCGCTCTTCTCCACGATGTACTGCCAGCAGAGACCGTCGCAGTCCTCCTCTTGCACGGTGCCGGTGACAAGAAGAGTGTAATCGCCGGCGAGGCCGAGATCCTTGATGATCTTGCCGGCGTAGACCAGAGAGGCCATGCCACCCGTCTGATCGCTGGCTCCCCGGCCGCCGATGGCCTCGTTGTCCTCGAACCCCTTGAAGGGATCGAACGTCCAGTTCTCGGGGTTGCCCACACCCACGGTGTCGATGTGGGCGTCCATAGCGATGAGATGCCGCCCCGTGCCGATGTAGCCCAGGACATTGCCCATGGGATCGATCTCGACCCGGTCGAAGCCCGCCGTCTCCATTTCCTGCTTGATGCGCCGGATAACCTCCTTTTCCTGGCAGCTTTCGCTGGGCAGGGCGATGAGGTCGCGGAGGAACCGAGAAATGGCCGGCTTGTATCCTTCAGCCCTCTCAAGAACGCGCTTGTAGTCCATGGCCATGTTCATCCTTGCGCACATACCGTTGGAAACTGCACGGCATTCCTATCGCGGGGATCTTTGATTTGTCTCGGCATGGAACACCTTGCCTCTTGATACGCTCGCTGCGCAGACCGAGATCGTTGCGCCGCATCGCAGGCGAAGATTCCATGCGTCACGGTGACGAGGTAGGAGGGTCTCTTACCATAAAGGTTTCGCGTCCGCAACGCGTTTATGACCCTCGTCGAATTCTTGCTACCAAAAGGTGGGGGAGCGCCGTCAGGAGGATGACGCACTAATCTCGTAGGTGGTTCGAAGGGTGATATCCTGTCGCAGAGAATGCCAGACGGAGCAATACTTCTCGCGGGGCAGGACGCTCGGGATCGTCGGGCCCGTCAAGAGGCATACCGCTCGCCTCACCACCCCCGTCCCCGCTCATCCTGCGCCCGGCGATGGATGCGCCTCTGCGGTCCTTCCGATCGGCCATGACTCGCCCTTCCAGCACATCTCCCAGAAGAGCCACTCGTACTGGCTGGAGATCTCGAAGATCTCCATGAGCCGTTGTCTCTTCGACGGGTTGGCACCCTCGGCCAGCCGATTCATCTCGGCCTTCAGCCACTCCGCCGCCTGTACGAAGTCCGCCGACACGTATTGCGCGATCCAGTCCGCGTAGCGTTGATCGGTCGGCAGGTTGTCCTTGGCGAGGCGCTGGGCGATGTACACGTACCCCCAGGCACATGGTAATAGGGCCGCGACGAGGTCCGCCATGTCCCCGTCGGCGGCCGTGCGGAGCAAGAAGTCGGTGTAGGCCCTGGTGGTGGGCCACATGGCCTCCGCCTCCAACTCGGCCGGCGTGATCGCGAAGCGCTGCGCGTACTCTCGGTGAAGCGCCATCTCGGTGTTGAGGGTGAGATGGAGCACGGCGGCGTACCAGGCCATGGACTCCAAGCGGTCGGCCTTGGCGACCGCCCAGGCGAACATGCGGGCATAGTCCTTGAGGTAGAGGTAGTCCTGCCGCACCCAGCGCGCGAACCGTTCGACGGGGAGCGATCCATCGCCCAGACCTCGCACGAACGGATGCGCGAGCTGGGCGTCCCAGATGTGTCGGACATACAGGAATAGCTCATCGGCAAAAGCCATGACGGCACCCTCCCGATTTCGGGCGGTTCACAGCGCACCTCGTAACCCCAATCCAGAGACAAGGGGCACCACCCTGATTCCGTTTCCCCCATCCACCTTGGTGTCTTTGTGACTTGGTGGTGAAAAGAATTTCGGATCCGAGTTCACAGAATCTAGGGTGAAGTCCGGCGCGGCGTCAAGAAGGAATCGGCGACCACACAGCGACCGCGGAAAACTTGACGGTCGCCGCTGCCTGCGATACGTTCCGCGGGAAGGTGGGGAGAATCCGCATCGAACCGAGCAAGACCTTTCACCGCCAAGGCGCAAAGGTCGTCAAGATTCGGAGGGTGTCTCGTCGGAACCGAAGAACCTGACGGCTTGGCGTTCTTGGCGACCTTGGCGGTTCAAGATTTTCGCATTGGGGTTTCATCCGGGGAGCCCTGAAATGGACGTGATCGGACTCGGCGACGCGATGGTGAGTTTCTCACCTCCGGGCTTTCTGCGCTTGGAGCAGGCAAACCAGCTGGAGGTGTGGCCAACCGGAGCCGAGGCCAACGCGGCGGTGACCCTGGCGCGCCTTGGGAAGCAAGTCGGTTGGATCTCCAAGCTGCCGGACCATCCGCTCTCGCGCTTGATCGTGGCGGCGGTGTCCCGCCACGGTGTGGACACCTCGCGGGTGGTCTGGACGCCGGAGGGCCGGGTGGGGACGCTCTTCTACGAGCGCGCCGTTCCCCCGCGGCCGCCCCGCGTCTGGTACGACCGGAAAGACTCGGCGTTCACCACGCTCGCGGCGTCCGACCTGGACTGGGAGTATCTCACCGCGGCGCAAATCGTCCTGATGGCGGGAACTGCTCCGGCGCTGAGCCCCGTGCTGCGGGAGACCACCCGAGAGATCGCCACGCGGGTCCGGTCCGCGGGCCGACTCTTCGCCCTCGACGTCAATTACCGCGCCAAGCTATGGCCTCCGCAGGAGGCGGCCGACTATCTCGCGACCCTGTTGCCTCTGGTCAGTATCTTATTCTGTGGGCAGCGAGACGCTGCGCGGCTTTTTGGGTTTGCGGGAGATCCCGAATCGGTCGCCCGGAGACTTCAGGAGCGGTTTGGGATTCCCGCAGTCGTGCTCACCTTGGGATCGGACGGTGCCCTTGCAATCTCTGACCGGGTCCACCGGGCGCCGCGCGTTCGGCAGGTGACGGTGGTGGATCCCGTCGGCGCGGGGGATGCCTTGGCCGGGGGCTTCCTGTGTGGTTATCTTGAAGGGGGCGTTCAGCGCGGCCTGGAGATCGGCAGCGCGGTGGGCGCGCTCCACTGCACGATCCCGGGAGATTTCGCCTACATCACGCGAGCGGAGGTGGAGGAGTTCTTGGCTTCGGACGACGAAGACATTCAGCGCTGAACCGGAGGGACGGCTCGATGCAATATGTCAATCTTGGCAAGGCGGGCGTCAAGGTGTCGCGAATCTGTCTCGGCATGATGTCGTACGGCGACAAGGCGTGGCGGGAGTGGACGCTCTCCGAGGACGACGGACGGCCGTTCATTCGGCGAGCCGCCGAACTCGGGGTCAACTTCTACGATACGGCCGATGTGTACTCAAACGGCGCCTCCGAAGAAGTCACCGGGCGGCTCCTCAAGGAGGTCTACCGCTCCCGGGACGAGTACGTGGTGGCTACCAAGGTATTCAACCCGATGGGGGAGAAACCGAACCAACAAGGATTGTCGCGAAAGCACATTCTGGAAGGGATTGACGCGTCCTTGCGCAGGCTGAGGCTGGAGTACGTGGACCTGTACATCATCCATCGGTGGGACGCCTCGGTCCAGGCCGAGGAAACGCTCCAGGCGCTACAAGACGTCGTCAGGGCAGGCAAGGCCCTCTACATCGGCGCCTCCAGCATGCCCGCCTGGCAATTCGCCAAAGCGCTGTTCCTGCAAGCGCGCCACGGCTGGAGCCGCTTCGTTTCCATGCAGAACCATTACAACCTGATCTACCGCGAGGAGGAGCGGGAAATGATCCCCCTGTGTGTGGATCAGGGTATCGGGATCACGCCGTGGAGCCCACTGGCGCGCGGATTCGTCGTGGGCAACCGCACCCGAGACAAGAAGGGGGAGACCGCGAGGTCTCGGAGCGATGGGTTCGCTTACCAGCTTTACTATCAGGAGAGCGACTTTGCCATCGCGCATCGCGTCGGGGAAGTGGCCGCCCGGACCGGCCTGTCCCGGGCCAAGGTGGCTCTCGCCTGGATGCTCGGCAAACCGTATATCACCAGCCCCATCGTCGGCGCCACGAAGCTCCAGCATCTCGAGGAGGCGGTCGCCGCCGTCGAAGTGAAATTGAGTGGGGACGATGTGAAGACCCTTGAGGAGTTGTACCAGCCGAAGGCGGTGGCAGGGATGTGATGAGGCCAATGACGAGCCGCGAGCCACGCAAGAATAGCAAGGCAGCTGGCAGCGAACGGATGAAGTGTCGGGTGCCGTTTTCCGAGAGCTGACCGCTGACCGCTTCGCACTGCGTGCCCTTTCCGAAAGCTGAAAGCCGATCGCTGACCGCTGACTGCTGATGGCTGACCGCTTCGCATCACAAAAACCGACGACTGAGGACTGCCCCCATGCGCGACCTGTGCTTCACATCGGCAACCGAGTTGCTGCGACTCTACCGGACGCGGAAGGCGTCGCCTCTGGAAGCGATGCAGGCAATCTTGACGCAGGTTGACCGAGTCAATCCGCGGGTGAACGCGATCGTCACGCTGGCACGGGAGTCCGCGCTGGCCGAGGCGCGCAAGGCGACGCGGGCCCTGCCGCGGCGGGCGGAGTTTCCGCCGCTCTTCGGTGTTCCCGTCGTCATCAAGGATCTCACGGTAACCAAGGGGCTCCGGACCACCTACGGTTCGAAGATCTACGCGGACCACGTGCCGACGGAGGACGCGCTGGTTGTTCGGCGCCTCAAGGCGGCGGGCGCAATCGTGCTGGGAAAGACGAACACGCCGGAGTTCGGCGCCGGGGCGAACACGTTCAATGCCGTGTTCGGCGCCACGCGAAATCCCTGGAACCTTGCCTTGACGTGCGGCGGGTCAAGCGGCGGCTCCGCCGTGGCCCTGGCGACGGGGATGGGACCGCTGGCCCACGGCACTGACCTGGGCGGGTCCCTCAGGATCCCGGCGGCGTTCTGCGGCGTCGTCGGTTTCCGCACGACGCCGGGCCTCGTGCCGGTCTATCCGCGCGAGCTGGCCTGGGATCACTTTTCCGTGCACGGGCCGATGGCGCGCACGGTCGCGGACGCGGCGCTCATGCTGTCGGTGATTGCCGGTGCGGACGATCTCTCGCCGATCTCATATGCGGTGGACACTCGGCAGTTCGTGAAAGCCGTGCGGAAGCCATCGGTGAAGGGGTGGAAGATCGCATGGACGCCCGACCTCGCCGGGCTTATCCCTGTGGATAGCGAGGTCGCTTCGGTGGCGGAGCAAGGCGTCCGCGTCTTCCGAACCACCGGGGCAGCGGTGGAAACGGCGTCGCCGGGCTTCTCGGAGACGAACGAGATCGTCCTCTCCACACGAGGACTCATGATGGCGGCACTGCATGGGGACAAGTTGACGCAGTGGCGCGACCAGATGCAGCAGGGGCTGGTGTGGAACATCGAGCAGGGCCTGCGTCTCACGCCACAGGAGATCGGCCGCGGAGAAAAGCTGCGGACGGTGCTGTGGCATCGGGTGCGGATGTTCTTCGAGCGGTATGACCTCCTTGCTCTGCCCACGGTGGCCGTGCAGCCGTTTCCGGTGGACCAGCCGTACCCGGCGGAGATCAACGGACAGCCGCTAGCGAACTATACGCAGTGGTTCTTCCTGACCTACGCCATATCACTCACCGGGCTCCCCGCGATCTCCGTCCCGTGCGGCTTCACGAAGGACGGCCTGCCGGTTGGACTCCAGATCGTCGGCCGGCGCCGCCAGGAAGCCGCGGTGCTCGCCGCCGCCGCGGCGTTCGAGCGCGCGGCGCCGTGGGCGGATCGGGTGCCGCCAGCGGTCGCACAGGCGACGGCACGGACGTCATAGCGCATGGCTGCCAGCTTCGGACGCACAGAAGCCATTCTCACTCTGAGCCATCCGACACGCTTCCGCAAGAGAAGTGCGGGGCGTTCAGGGGGGGCACGATGGGGGATGTGACGATTACCCGAGATTGCTGGAACTATGATCGCACGCATGGACATACGGGACGGACATACGGGACGTCGCATCTTAACACATACGGGACGTTGCATCTTATGACGACTCATGCTACAGTGCCGTCACGATGCCGCGCCAACCCCGCCTCGATGCCCCGGGGACCCTCCACCACGTCATGGTGCGGGGGATTGAGCGGACCGCACTCTTCCGCGACGACCGGGACCGGTCCGACTTCGTGGCGCGCCTGGCCACGCTGGCGGAAACCGGCGCCTGGGTCGTGTACGCCTGGGCGCTGGTGTCCAACCATGCGCATCTCTTGGTGCGCACCGGCCGGCGCCCGCTCGGCCGCAGCATGCGCTCCCTGCTGACGGGCTATGCGGGTGCCTTTAATCGGCGCTATCACCGCGTCGGGCATCTCTTTCACAATCGGTACAAGTCCATCGTGGTGGAAGACGACCCGTACCTGGTGGAGCTCGTCCGGTACCTCCACCTGAATCCCCTCCGCGCCGAAGTGGTTGCCGACCTCCGTGCCCTCGATCGCTTCCCCTGGACCGGCCACA
>Ga0316617_100000078_pt1 | contig 19890 bp, 15 predicted proteins | sample OWC_Aug_M1_C1_D2_FD_207801 | JGI IMG/M metagenome (GOLD analysis project Ga0316617, IMG submission 207801) | Wetland soil microbial communities from Old Woman Creek delta, Ohio, United States - OWC_Aug_M1_C1_D2_B | ecosystem: Environmental > Terrestrial > Soil > Wetlands | place: USA: Ohio... | reverse complement strand
AATCTCTATCCATGTCGGACATTTTATCATGAAGGCCGGCAAAAAGCCATGGCTGGAGCGGCACGCTTTCAGACAGGCATGGGAGACAGGATATTGCTAAATACCGTGTAGTCCTGCGGATATTCTTCCTTCCCTGGCGGGCGATGCCAGCCGGTTACTCATAAGACGTATTATATGGTATTATAACTCCATAGAAGATTTGTCTTAAGCTCGCTCTAAGTAGGCGAGGAGAAGCTGGGAAATACAAAAATAAGGCGCTACCTGGCGACCCTATCAACTGCCTATTCAACCAAGGGATAAGTAGCATCTAGGCAGCGGATATAATATACTGCGTGAAGTCGCTGGGAGGCAAAGAAAGCGGAGTAAGTGTTGTTAGTAAATGCCCTTAGGAAGCATTTCGCTCGAAACAGAAAGAACGGGGTTTCTTTTTGGAAGACGACTGTTTTATTGCCCCTAAAGCTTGTTATGCCGAAGAAGAGCGCGATCATCGGCTTCCGGTTGTTCGATAAGCCCCTTTTGATCAGTTACTCAAGAAGTGGAACCAATTGGATCAGATATTTAATCGAATATCTGACAGGAAGACCGACCCCCGGTGCTGCAAGACTGATCAGAAAGGGAAACGATTATGTCATTGACAGGGCCCATAGGGGGTATGCGGTAATAAATGAGTATAAAAAAGTAATCCTCATCATCAGAGATTACCGGGAATGTCTCCTGAGGCATATGCCGGAAGAGTGGCGAAATTCCAGCAGCGTCCCCAATTTTCTCGAATTGCGCAAGGTCGAGCAGCCTCCATTCTGGTACATAAGAAATATTGAGGCCTTTGACCAATTTCAGGGAGAAAAGGCCTATTTCTATTACGAGGATATGGTGAGTTATCCCGAAAGAGAGATACCCAGATTGGTCGATTTTCTGCAATTGCCCAAGGACAGACTCGATGACCTACTCGGCAATATGGAGATGCACAAGAAGAAATCCATTCTGTGCTATGGGTCCAACAAAACGTCCGTTACTCAAGGTAAAACAGACAAGCTTAATCGTCATGCTCTGACACATACCACATTTGAAGAAAGAAAAGAATTCGATCTTTATTATAAGAAAAGGTATCCGGATATTTACAGGAAATATCTTGAGAGGTACGAAGTTAAAGAATAGCTGCCCGGAGAACATCTGTGGACGGACGAGGTTGGCACGAAGGGGTTGGGAGGTGCCGGCATGGAAAAAAAAACAGAGCGGAAATTGTCCGTTTACGCCATGAAGAGGAATAGATTTGAAACAGTGTAGTGAGTTGAAGGACTTTTTTTGTTTGTGAGAAGGAGGTGAGCCTTGAAGATTTCATTTATCATCTTGAAGGGCATGCCTTTTGGTGGGGGGATCGAAAAATATACGGAGGAGGTAGGGTCGAGGCTCGCAGCGAAGGGACATGATATTGTGGTATATACCATGACCCACTACGGTGCCAGATCGGGGATTTATAAAGGGATGAAGATCGAGACTATCCCGACCGTGAGGAATAAGAACCTGGAGAAAATGGTGGCTGCGTTTATAGCGACTATTAAGAGTGTCCGGGAGTTCTCCGACATTGTGCACTTCCATGCCTTTGGCCCTGCCATGTTCTGCATGATTCCTAAATTACTGGGAAGAAAAGTCGTCGTACAGGGACATGGGATCGAATGGCAAAGATCACGGTGGGGATTCACGGGAAAGACTTTCCTGAAGCTGACAGAGTATCCCTCCGTGAAGGTGCCCCACGCCGTCACTGTAGTCTCAAAGGTGCAACAAAGGTACGTGAAGGAAACATATAATCGGGAGAGCACCTTTATACCTACGGGGGTTAACCCCCCGACGATCGAACGCCCGGACCTGATACGCAGGTATGGGTTGGAAGGCAATGATTATATCTTATTTGCTGCGAGACTTGTAAGGGAGAAAGGGGCGCATTATCTCATCGATGCCTTCAGACGACTGAGAACGAATCTTAAGTTGGTCATAGCCGGCGACGCGCAGCATGAGGAGCCGTATAAGGCGACACTTCACTCGCTTGCCAATGCCGACAGTTCCATCCGTTTTATCGGGTTTGCGACCGGCAGGCTTCTGAATGAACTCTTTTCCAATGCCTTTGCCTTCGTACTTCCTTCCGAGATCGAAGGACTCTCCACCGCTCTGCTGGAGGCTATGAGTTATGGAAATTGCTGTCTTGCCAGCGATATACCGGAGAACCGCGAAGCACTCTGCGACCACGGATATTATTTCAGTTCCGGAGACGTTGACGACCTGAGTAAAAAACTGGAGTTTCTTGTTCACAATCCAGCGGCTGTCGAAGCGGTCAAGCATGATGCTCAGAAATATGTGCTTGAAAACTATTTGTGGGATGATATCGCTGCGAGATTTGAAACATTTTATGAGGAAATTTTGAAGAAATAAAAGAGGACTAATGAATCCAGGCACAATAATCACTTATTGCTCAAGCATTTTGTGCCTCATATACATTGCGGTGTTCGCCGAAGTGTAGGGGGCGGAAGGTACAGGCGTGTATACATATGTTCAAGGGGGTTGGCGGAGAACATTTCTGAGTGATTCCAGTTGCCTCGCATAGAATCCTTGGGATTGAGATGATTTTGCATTTAAGTGCCTTATAATGTATAATTTGCAATGTCTTAATTAGCAGGGGAAAAAATTATAAGGAGCACTTGATGAATAGTTTAGTCCTGTATATTTCAGCGCTGTTGATATCCTTTGCTGTTCAAGGCGTCGTAATCGTTTTTTTCGGGAAGATGGCTTTGTGTATCGACGACGTCGAAATGGACAAACCCCAGCGGTTTCACGATACCTCCACCCCGAGAGCAGGTGGGCTCGGCATTTTTTTCGCGTCCTTTATCGGACTGAGTCTCCTGTCTCAGGATGGGGTGAAACTGGCGCTGGCCTCGATCCCTTTTTTCCTGGTCGGCTTTTTCGAGGACGTCAGGCCTAATCTGAGGCCCAGGATCAGATTCGTCTTGCTTGCAGCGGTCGCCATTCCGGTAATATATCTGCTGAATATCGTGGTCTATGACATCGATCAGCTAAGATTGGTGGATTGGATTGCGTGGCCTTTTACGGTGATTGCTATCGTGGGTGTCACCAATTCGATCAATCTGATAGACGGCTTTAACGGGCTGGCATCGGGAGTTTCTATAATAGCGTTTGTTTTTTTTGCGTTAACGGCAGCTCTTCTGCAGGACTGGTGGATGGTTGCAGTGTGTACTGTCCTCATTTCATCGATCATGGGGTTTCTCCCCTGGAACTTCCCGAGAGGCAAGATTTTCCTGGGTGACGGCGGCGCGTATCTGGTGGGTGCATTGCTATCCATTATTTCGATAATTCTCATAAAGAGGCACACATCCCTGTCAGCGTGGTACCCAGGGGTCGTTTTGGCTCACCCGATTTTTGACTCTCTTTTTTCTATTTACAGGCGTAGGATAATAAAGAACAGATCGGCGTTCTCACCGGACAGGGGACACCTGCACAGTCTTGTATACAAGCGCGTCACACGTAACAACCCGATGACTTCGGTATATATCTGGATTTTGGTTTTGACGGTGAATGTTATTGCCTTTCCCTTTCGATCTAACTCTCAGGCGCTTATCTTTATTTTTCTTCTGTTTATGTCGACCTACATCTACATTTATCGCAGGATCGTGCGGTTTGAAATGGGGAAAATGGCAGTAAGATAAATAAATTCAGAGGGGATAATCTTTCCAAGAAGAATTGACGCTATGACCCGTTGCTTCACACAAGAAAAGCGGCCACTTTATCTTCCAGCCAGCACCTTCTGATAGGTGTCCACAACTCTCCTGTAATGCACTTTCTCACTATACTCCTCTTCCACCAGTTTTCTCCCCGTCCGTCCCATGCGCTCGATGAGCGAAGGATTACCCAGGAGAAACTCCATTTTTTCCCTCAGGTCATGATAATCGCCCGGCTTGAAGAGCAGACCGGTTTCATTGTCGACCACCATTTCCGGTATAGCGCCGATCGCCGAGCCTATTACCGGTTTCCCGCAGGCGAATGCTTCGATGATGATCAGGCCGAACACTTCATACCACTCCGAGGGTACAACAACAAATGCAGCATTTGAGTATAAATCACTCAGCCCCCGTCCTGATTTGTACCCCTCGAAAATTACGTTCTTCATGTTATTTTGGCGTACAAATAATTCGCATTCATCCCTCATGGGACCGTTGCCGACAATTCTCAGGTCCGTGTCAAGACCCTTCACTGCCGAAATTAGGGTGTGCAGGCCCTTTTCCCTTGAGAGCCTTCCAACATAGAGTATATAACTACCGCCATGATACTCCGGATGGAAATCCTGTAAATTTACAAAGTGCGGGATATGGACAAGTTTCTGTTCCGGTATGCCTATTTCGATATGCTTTTCCAGCGAAAACTTGCTGGGACAAACAAAGAGAGATACGTTTTTCTTATAAATGTCCAGCCTCTTGTGGACCGTCGCTTCCACAAAGTGCAGCATACTTTGCAGCAACGAATTCTTGGTACAGGAGTGTACGACCACGCGATAGTTACCCCTCTTAAGGCATTCCATACATATCTTGTTATTGCGCAGAAAGGTATATACAGGACAGCCCAGTTTATAATCATGCAGGGTCATAATCACGGGAACATGATTCCTTCTCAAAACGCCGAGTACGGAGGGACAGACTCTTCCGTGGATATTATGCGCATGGGCTACCTCAACAGGGTAATCCCTTATCAGACGCTCGACCTTCCTGTTGTTAGCAGGAGAATACAACATCCTCATCGCAGTATGCACCTTTTTCGTAATACTCTGATCCATATCAAAGACCATAGGGTCGCCAAAATAGGAAGAGTACTCGGTATCTATATTATCCGGGTGATGAACCGAAAAATGAGACACCCGGTGTCCGTTCTCCGACAATATACGGGAAAGCTCAAGATAGTACCTCTCGGCGCCTCCTCTTACGTAGTGGTAATTATTAATCTGCAATACATTCATGGTCTGGTTTCCAAGGGGCGCGCAAACTTCCGTCAGCGTGCAACTAATTTCGCCTCTTCGGCATCTTGCCAACATCCCGCAGGCCGGCAGAACCACCCTTCTGCACCGCCCTCTCAATCATCAGTTTGGTCCGGGCCACCTGGAATGCCCGTAGCGGCAATCCTGCCGTCAGATTCCTCAGGACAAACAGCGCATCGGAGAAGCGCATAGCCACGTCCTCGGTTTCATAGCGGTATTTTCTGAGGACTCTCCCCGCTACCGACTGGAATATCCTCCTCTCGCCCAACGTCAGGGTCTGCCTCCACTTGAACCTGTTTGCCGCATCAAGCGGTCCGAAAATCAGGTTGGAATGGTGCTCTCCCACGTACCGGTCACTCGTCTCATAAAAATTCATCATACCCTGTTCGAAGGGGATCCCGCAAAAATCGCATATCCCGGACACCGTCTCCCGGGGTTTTTCAAGCAAATCCTCATACCGGACAGTCATTTTTCGTCCGTCGGGGATTTCCGCAAGGGATTTTTCGATCTTCCAAATCTTATAGCGCCACTCCAGAGCGACTACGCCGACGTAGTTCTTGGTAGGGTCCATTTTACGCCAACTGTCGAATACGTCCCGCCCGTCGCGTATGATGTGAATAATCCTAGCGTCAGGGAAAAGGTCCAAAATAACGTCCAATTTTCGAAAAAACGACGGGGTCTTGTCACCCCAACCGGCTTTGTTCATCGCCCTGCAATAACTGAGAAACAGCCCGTCCACCAGGTCCCGGAGCGATATATTTTCTCTCGACCGTAGCGAGAGGATGAAATCTGAAGAGTCATAATTCCAGAGTTTGAACTGTGGGTTGACCTGTAGATAACTCGCAATGCGCGAAAGAAGATCGCCGCGCAGCCCACCTCGAAGGTATTTCCTCTTCAGCAAAGGCATGAGGAAATTAGCTTCCTCCGGTATGGCAATCTCAGAATGGGCGTTCAAAATCAGCCTTAAAAGCGTTGTCCCTGAGCGCTGGGTTCCCACAATGAATACAGGATTCACACCTTTTCTCCGGGCCTTTCTCTGCCTGCATTATTTTCAGCAGTCTTGACGGTCTTTCCAGTTTTTACTATTTTACACACACTAATTATTCCGAACACGGCTGAAACTGATGCAGCGACTCATTTTGCGTTCCAGAATGAATTCGCAGCTACTTTCAGCATATCATGCACAACTTCGGTCTTGTCCCGTCTTACCATTCCCCACAGGGCAACGATCATTCCTTCTCCTCCCCTGGGCATCCCCGCTACGTACCTGCTGAAGTTCCTGGTAGTTTCAGGATTGATAAATGTCGCACCAAGTACCCTGTTGCCCTGGTTCGCAAATGCGGAAGCGGAAGGGAAATCTTTCTGCTTGTCCCCGAAATGCCAATCACAAATAACGATATCTTTAGAAATTCTGGAGCGAATAGCCGAATACCCCCTATGACCGTGCAACTGCCTGCCCTGCATCTGAGGGAACTCGTCCGGAGATATCAACATGTCACCCCACATCCACGTTTCCACCCCTCGTTCCTTTAAGTGGTTGTGAAGGATCTCTACGTCCTTGAAAAACAGCTCAGGAGGCAGCATCTTCTCGTCCTTTAGCAAGCGCATGGGCAGCGACTTTGCGTCGTCTTTATAACCGGCGATTTCATCATGGCCTATGTGCATCGCTTTGGGTTTCAGGATATCGATGATGTCATCCATGATTTTAAAGACTACCTTGTAAGTCTCCGGATTGTCCGGGTTGTATGTCGAATGATTGAACATGAGCTGCGGGTGCCCCTGCTTGAGGAATTTTTCCTGATGAGTCAGAAGCCTCAATTCAGGGACCACCGTCATACCGTTTTCATTCGCATAATTCGCCACCTTCAACAATTCTTCTTTTGTCCACGGCCTTTTCCCGAGCATGCGTTCCATAGACGGAATTCTGACCCCGTCCGCCAGCGAGAGCAGAAGCAGATTGAAATGGCCGTATCTCGCAGCAGTTATGAGCTGCTCCACCGTCTCCGGGGCGATATCTTTCTGCATGATGTGAACTGCCCGGGTTGTCAGGTCAGGCCAGTCCAGGACTTTCCCCATCCTGAGCCTCCCCTTTTCATTTATCAGTAAGACTTCCAGGGTGGTCAATCCGTTAAGTATTCCCTGGTCGTCGCGTCCCGTAACGGTTATCCCTTTTCCGCCTATCTCTATGAGGTACCCCCCCGGCTTTTCCGGGAGACCTTCGGCCGCTGCTGATTGTGACCCTGCAACAGCCTGTATCTTCACCTTCCCGTTTCCCCCTGGCAGAGAGCTAATCGTCTTTCTGGCTGATTCGACGGCAGCCTTATACTTGCCGGCAAAGGACGGTGGGACAGCCAGTTCGCTGCCCGGACCTACCTGAATCTGACCTCCGGTCCTCATGTCCTTTTTAGGGAGGGGAAGCATGCCCGGGGGAGCCGGAAATTTCATATCAGCACCTGCACACTGACACTGGAAAGAGCACCACAAAAACGACAAGACAAATATAAGGATCACGCATCCGACGCTAGTTTTTTTCATCTATCCACCTTTATACCTTCATGGTCCCGGACTTACCCACGAAGGCAGGTCCCGGCAACCTCTGTCCAATAATTTTCGGGCCAGTTTCCTGTTATAGGGTTTGAAAACAGTTTCCAGCTTATCATACAGACCCGGGGGGATTGTTTCCTCGGGCGGGAGCCCATTGAGAGAATAGTATATCCGCCTGACGATAGATTTGAATCTCACGTTCCTTCTGAAAAATTTTTCCGCCTTCTTATTCATTGACAGGGCCGTCTTATGAAACCCATGACTCCTGAAGCTTATAGATTTGTTTTCTACCCCCTTCTTCAATGAATACAGCGTATCCCCGTCGATAGCAAGCCACGAGCATATATCGTCAAGCAATGCTGTGGAGTTCTTCCTCAAATCGTCGAAAAAAATGACCTTGACGCTGTCACCGAAAACATCGAACCACCCATCCAGATAATCGGAATAAAAACCACCCATAATCCCTGTATAGACATTATATTTGAGCTTTTTCAAATCCTCAGGATCTATCTTCTCGCACTCCAGGACATAGTCTTCAAATGAGACGTCTTTGGCCAATTTCATCAGGTTTTTCATCGACTTGTAGAAAGAAAAACACCGGTCTACAGGGTCCCTGAAGATCAGGATTATCCTTACATCTCCGATATGCGTCTTGATGGCATTCGCAAGTTCATAACCCCCGTAATAATAGCCCGGCGTCGATTCCATAACGTATTTTTGTCCTTCGCAATGCTTAAAATAATCGAGATACATACCGATCGGGGGAATGTCCCCTTCCTTATACCGGACGGGAAGAAAATAACACGTTTCCTTGATACTCGCAGCGCAAATATCGGGATGTTGCGACAGATAAGAGAACAACGACGTTGTCCCTGATTTATTGACACCCGCGATAATCAAGTTAGGTTTTCTCAATGGCTACCACCTTGTTCCTATTATAACTGTATTTTAGGGGAAGCCACAATCAGCCTTCTTTTTCACTGAGTTTCCAGGCAAATATCATCATCACTGCCATGCCGATCATCGGCGAAGGGGCGAAAGCTATATGACCGCTTCCCGAGGAGGCCACCACATACATAGTGATCAACCCCTGAACAACGTATGGCATACGCTTATAGCCCCATTTCTCCGCCTTTGCAACTGCATAGCTCCATCTCCTCGCAAGGCGCACAAACAAAAAGACAAACGGCGAATAAAAAAAGACAAGACCGACTATTCCCCATCCGGCCAGGAGGTCAACAGTATCAACTTCCGTTAATCCCGGGACCCTGGATATAATTGCGAGCTGTTGCGCATAGTTGCCCACCCCGATACCAATAATAATGTCCTTAAAGTTGAACCGTCCGATAATCTGAGCTGCATAACCGACCATTACGTCCCGCTGGCTCGATACGATCGTGAGCGGGTCGACACCGGCATTCCTTGTAAACTTCTCCGCTACGCTCGAATAGTTGACATAGAAATCTATTATCGCCAGCAATATGGTCCTTAGATTCAGGACCGCAACGACCATTAACCCTACCGAAAGGAGCACTGTGCCGGCAAAGAGCCATATGGACTTGCGTTTTGTCCAGTAGAGCGCGAAAAGACCGGTCATCCCGATGATAAGGACAAATCCGGTTTTCGTACCGATGGCCAGGAGAATCGCCAGAGTCATGAAAGTAAAAATAAGCCGCAGCCACCACCGCCGCAGCAATAGCGAGACGATCACCCACCAGGCTGATGTGTATACAAAGGTCAATTGATTGCCTGAATCAAAATACGAGATATATCCTTCCCCGGTCTTATAGGTCGGCTGACCATACCCGGTCAGAAAATGCAACCCCACCATAACAGTGACCAGCACCCATGTAAAAATGAAATACCGCTTAAACAGGCTCAGCGATGAGGGAACGCTCAGCATGTAAATAAACATGGAGATAGCAAGAAAAAACAGATACCCACGCCCCAGATAGTGGATATCATACGCCACCTTGCCGACAGTAACGTCAATGCGGATCATCCTCAACATAACAAGGGCAAAAGTAATCATAACGAACCACATAAAGGGTATGCTCTTTCGAATCGGGATAACAAGGACAAGAAGCCCTGAAAACATGATTACCATGGCCCTCAAAACCAATCCGAACGCCGGGAAATGCAAAACAGATGACAGGAAGCCGCTGACCAGATCTATCAGGGGATTCAGTAAGACGAGATAAAAGATGGAAGTCGTAAGAAAATGCGACAATAAAGTGTCATTTTTATCGCCTTCTTCCCACACTATACCAGCTGCTGCTGCGTTATTCATCAATACCTCCTCATTTCTCGGCCAGTGTCTCCACCCAGGGCACAGCTCTTCCCGCGAGCTTCCCCATGGAGATGCTCTCATCCTTGTAATAGTCCTTCAGGAATTGAAGCGTTGAAGGAGAAATACGCACTTCTTCCCGGGACCCGGTATTAAGACGATGGTAAAACAGTTCAACAAAGCTTTTCACCCTCCGCAGCGCTGACTTGAGAAACGGGTATTGGTGCGTCCGCTGCCGGACTGAAAACCGCATTTTTTTGTACAGCCCATGGACAAGTGGGCTTCTCATCTTTTCCGTCCGGTTGTAAACCTTAAAGTCATAAGCCTCATAAAAGTCTCCGGCAAGCCCCGAAAAACCGCATATCCCCCGGAGGACCGAAACCGGGTCGCTGGAAAGTTCCTCTGAAAAGGCTATATAGATCCTGTCGCTACCGAAAGTATCGTAATACTTCTGAAGATAGAGGGAATATCTCCCCTGTTCCAGCGCCCGCAAGTGCTGTTTGATTTTAGCCCCTCCGGCGGGGCCGCGCTGAAGTTCGACATATTCATCAAAACCCATCTGCTCGGGTATATCATTGTTTTGACGCGCAAACTTGTACCAGGAGACCAGTCTCAAAAGCGGGTCTCTCAGAATAAAAATGATTTTTGCATGCGGCAGGGCTTTCCGTATCCTCTCAGGAGTGCCGGGTGAGTAAAGATAATCCGGAGTAGCTTCCATGCGCACCTTGTCGCGCCTGCAATGGAGGAAATATTCCTGATATTTTTCAATACCCTGAGTATATCTGAAGGCCGAGGCCAGGGGATAGTTTTCGTCGAGAAAGAAGCGGACTTCCTTCAGGCTGGCGGCGCACACCGAAGGATGATCGCTCAGATAGAAGTAAAGCGAAGTAGTAGCCGCCTTGGTCGTTCCGCAGATAATTATATAGGAATAGTCTCCGACACTCATCATTTTATTCCCTGCTTAAAAAGGGCACATGGATAGTGACCACATCAAGGTAAGATTTTATGTAAATGACGCAGGCGATGTTCCAGGCGACCACGCTGGCCATGCTCGCGAATGCAGCACCTATACCCCCGTATTTTGGAATAAGAAGAACGTTAAGTAAAACATTCAACAATGACGCTGAAATGATGATATTCCGGAACGCCTTCTGCCTGCCGGTCATATTCAGGAGCGGCCCCACTCCCCCTGATATAGCGTTGACAAACTGTCCGACAGCCAATATGCACAGGGTGAAAACACCTGCCTGGAATTCCTTGCCGACTACTCCAAGGATAAATGAGGGGAAAAGGAGAATAGTCGCAGCGATAGGCAGGGAAGTCCAGAAGATCAGCTTCGTCGACTGCTTTACTATTTTTCTGAGACCCTTTAAATCTTTCTTGCTATGAAGCTCCGCAAACTTCGAAGCCGAGATGCTGTTTATCGTAACAAGGGGGAAACTGACGGCAGAAGCTATTTTAACCGCAACATTGAAAATTCCTACCTCGGCCTCCGGCCTGAACATTCCCAGCATAAGAGTATCAGTCCAGTACATGACAAAAAACATCGAACTCGTAAACATCATCGGCAAGGAAACATGCATAATTTCCGGGATCCGAAGAAGATTATTGTTCGGTTCCGCATCGAGCCGGGCATATTTTTTCCACGCAATCTGACTGAGCACCGCACCCAGGATCAGGGACGCGACATGCGCTTCTACAGGAAATAAATTCATTCTGGGAAAAGGGAGAAGCAGCACGAGAAAAACGCTCGCAAAAAAAACATTGGCCACATTCTGAAAAAAAGAAAATTCCCTTATTCTCCTGACTGACCTCAACGCCTGGGCGTTAATCAGCTTAAGAACCAAAGGGACGATCCCGACCGATGCGACCCTGAAGTAGGGGGACAAATGCTCCTTGTGAAAGATATATACAGCGATATACGGAGATAAGAAAAAAAGCGCAATAGATATGGCGAGGGAAAAAGGGAGAACAACCTTCAACGCCTTGTAATAAACTTCCTTTACGAGGTCCTGCCTGTTCTGAGCGGTGTATTCAGCTACGAACTTCAAAATCGCCGTGTCAAAGCCAAGCCTCCCCACAATAGCAAGCATACTCAACACAGTGGCGGAAAGCGCAAATATCCCCATAGCTCCGGCACCGAAATTCCTTGAAATAAGCAGGGTCAGAACATATCCGAACACGATGCCGACAATTCTCAAGGAGAGGGCAATGAAACTGCCGGACAACAGCTCGCCCAAGTGAGAATCTTTCTTAGTCCTCGATAGTATCTTTTTGATCGTATAGTTCACTATTGCCTGAGAAGAAGATTTCATCCCTGCGGCTCTCTTTCACCAGGAATGCCTGCGCAACCGGAAGGCAGTACCTTCCGGCAATCAGCCGGGGCAGAAGAAAGCGACCCCCATTTCATTATTTCACTGCAGCGACCCGCAGCCGTGCGGTCCTGAGACCTCAGAGGCGAGGCCCCACATCCCCTCTTCTGTAAGTCCATTTTCCAATGTGTTGCATTCTTAACCGCTCTTGCCCGTCTGCGCGGTCTTCTTCCAGAAGCGGAACAGCCGGTAGGCAGTATCATATTTCTGATTAATTTCCGGGAGTTCCTTAGATTTCCTGATATTTTCAGCCACCAGCACATACATAAATGACAGGAAAAATGCCGTAAAGGTGACAAGTAGTATAATGAGAAGCCTCTTTGGCTTCGCCTTCTTTGTCGGCGGGATCGACACATCGACAATCTGAATCACGGCCGCATCTCCCCTCGCCTCGTCGACGCGGGCCATTTCATATTGTTGGGAAAGGAGAGTGAAAAGGGTCTCATAATACTTGACGTCCCTCATTTTTCTTACTAACTCGACGCCCTCGGAGGGTATTCTTCCAGTAGGCATCAGCGGTTCAGGACTGCTGCCTCCCTTTGCCTCGAGCTTGGCCGCTTCGGCCTTGAGGACCCTGAGAGCATCTTCGGCCTTCTGCAAATCCGGGTTTTGGGGGGTCGCAAAGGTCCTCAGGACCCCTATTTCCACTTCCTTAGCTGCAATCGAGGCCCTTGCCATCGCAATCCCCTCGATCACCGCCCGTGCCTGTGCGTCCAGACTCAGCATGCCGGTCTTTTCCTGAAAGCCGCGAAGCTCGTCCTCCGCCTTTGTCAAATTCTCCTTGGCCGACTTCGCCTGCTCCCCGAAGTAAAGCTTCCTCTGAGATGACTCTGTCAACGCCAACCCCTTATGCAGGGCCTTCAGCTCATCCATAAAGCCGTTGGCCATCTGCGCGGCAAACGTTGGGTCGTCATCTTCGATCGTCAGGGAAATAACCCCGGACTTCTCGTCGACCGTGGTCACCATGATATCGTCTGTCAGGACGGACCTGGCATCCTCACGCCGAAACGGAAAAAACCAGTTATTATTGTACCTTTTCATAAGGCCGAACCTGTCTATGACCTTATCGAGGACCGTCCTGCTGATCAAAAGGCTGGAGTAAAGATCAGGAGTTGTGCCGGTAAGTGTCCCGGCAGCGAGACCGGCTATCCCGCCCAACTGGCTGAGCATGGCCGATGCAGCGCCTGAAGAAGATGAGGCAGGCGGCAGAAACCTGGTCTCGGCGATAAACCTGTCATGCATAATAAATACGAGCACAGCTGTAATGACGGCGCTCCCCAAGGTCACAGAGAGAATCAGTTTCTTTCGCTTCAGGACTAAAATAACATAATCGATAAAAGTTATTTTCTTTTCACTGCTTGTTTTTTCGTCTTCCACTGTCTTCTCCTTCTTCGCAATAAAATCAAAGGCAATCTGCCGGAATACGCATCAGCGGGCATAGTCGCGCTGTTTCGCTGTCAGTTTCCGCAAGGTAGAGACACTCCCACAACAGCACGATCAACCAACAGCCTGATAACTTCCTGCGCACACTCTTCAACAGTGTTGCTTGAAGTATCGAGAGTCAGGTCAGGACTCTCGGGCTCCTCGTAAGGTGAGGATATGCCCGTAAACTCCTTGATCTCTCCCATTCTGGCACGGCGGTAATGGCCTTTCACATCTCTCTCCTCGCAGACTTCAAGCGGGCACCTGCAATAAACTTCAATGAAGTCTTCCGGCCCAACCAGTTTCCGCACTTTTTCCCGCTCCGACCTGAAAGGGGAAATAAAGGCGGTGACGGCAATTACCCCGGTTTCGATGAATAACTTCGCCATCTCGCCGATACGTCTGATATTTTCCACCCGGTCTTCCTTTGAAAAACTGAGATCTGAACATAACCCGTGCCGTACATTGTCGCCATCAAACACAAAGGTACTGCATCCCATCTCAAAGAGCTTTTCTTCAACTGCATGAGCAATTGTAGATTTGCCGGAATTGGACAAGCCGGTAAACCAAAGAATAACACTTTTATGGTCATTCCGCCTTTCCCTGTCCTGCCGGGTCACGGCAGAGTGATGCCATACTACATTAGTATCTTCCCGCATTTTCTTCCTCACTCCCGAATATATAATAACAACTCAAATGTATGTGCTCCAGACGGGGCTTTTCATCAGCCCGCATTTCGGCCACTGCCGTGACTACTGCAACAATTAAAACGTGTATGTCATGGTGATTGCCGCCATGTCTACGTTCTTTTTTTCGCCCCGGACATCCTCAAAATTATTAAGTCTCGCATGGCCATATGAAGCGTTGACCTTCAGGTTCTTCATTACATTGTATTCCATGCGTACTGCTGCCTCATCCTTCTTGCCCCGTACCTCATTTATCAGATTGTGCTCTTCCCGGTCATAAGACACTGCAATAGAATCACCCCGCTCGTTAAACCTGTACGAGATCTCTGCAAACAGGTCCTTCGAATCACTGCCCATATGATGGCCTATGATCCTCCCGTCGTATGTGTAGCCGGAGGTGTAAATATGGTGGTCGTACCACTGCGAGCCGTTATTGTTAAGACGGTTTGTAGCGTATTCGACACGCAAGCCGACTCTTTCAGCGTTCAGTATTCGCGGCAGGTAGATGCCGCCCAGATAGGCCACTCTGCTAGGCAGACCGTTTGCCTCGTCCTCACCATCTATTTCCGCGTAGACCTGCACAGGCTGCAACCGAAACGGCATGGTCACCTTCACATCGAACCCCGCCTTTTGGTCACCAGCTTCACCTGCCTTGTTTTCACCGCTGCCGGTAAGACTGTGCCACCACGCATCAAAGCCGGACGGACGTCCTGATCCTCCCAGTATGGCCGTTCTCTGTAAGCCGATTTCCACATAGGGGTGCGGTTTGAAATCAATACGCATACCCCAGAAGAACGGCTCTCCGACGTCTCTTCTGTCATGTTCGAGCTTGGTCACAAAAAACGTCCAGCGAAAAGGGCCAAGATACTTCAGTATCCACGGGAGCAGCACAGGCTCGGGGTTTTCAAGCCTGACCATTGTAAAAGGCTCTGCGTTGTTGGAAAGAAGAAGGGAGCCGTGATAACCGGGGCCCCACCATTGGCTGTCCTTGCCTATTGTGAGGTCGAGGCCGAGGAAGCTCACTACGCCATAGCCGCTTCTCACGGCAAGGTCCGTCCTTTTTTCATTGGCCCAGTCTGCATCGCAGTCGCTGCCGCAGACAAGGGGCGTTTTGTCAGATTTCTTACCCTTCGAGAGTTTCAAAGGCTCAGTGTCGTTGTCCGGATATCGCACTTCAGGGTTGATATAAAAGGAGAACCAGTCCAGTTCAGCTATTGAATCGAAGCCCGCCCTTTCGTTAGATCCTCTCCGGTAACGGTCTCCGTCGTTATTATAGACCAGAGCCTGAGAGTCTGAGCTGTTATATGCATATCGTACATAAGCGGAATCCACAGGCTTAAAAAATCGTGTACCTGAGATTTCATCCTTAAACCTTTCCTTAAGATGCCTGGCCATAGACCTGACAAACTCGCTTTTCCCCTCCGAATTCCTCTCTGCTTCCAGGGCAAGCCTTGCCATTTCTTTGCGACTCAGCGGTTTAGCGGAAGTCAGGCCGCTTCCTATTACACCTTCAGCCTCGAGACGGGCCAGCATTACATAGGCGTCATCGTCCAGAGGGACGTATGTTGCCGCTCCGGCGGCAGAGACGATAAACAACATACATAAGGCCAGGAGCAGAGGTTTCACAGATGGCATTAAAACAACTTGATCATCACGCCGGCACCCACTGCGATTTGGTAGAGTATCTGCGTGACGTCCTTAATATTGCGCATCCAGGGGATCCTTTCAAGTTTTTCCGGAACAACGATGGTATCTCCGGACCCTATACCTGATCCGCCGGAGTCCCATCTGCTCGACGTACTGTTCCATTCAATCCCCAAAAACCCGTTTGCGACCTTCGCGGTAGTGCCGTCAGCCATTATAATATACGTCCCGCTGTCATCCGCATTTTCAGTATATCCGCCTGCCAAGCCGATATAATCCGACGTATTCTTTGCACTGTCGTATATAAAGGCGCTCTGGTTATATACGGACCCGATTACCTGTACTGTCTTCGGATCTGACGGGATTTGGATTACATCGCCGTCTGTAAGCGGGATATCATTAAAAGAACCCTTAAAATTAGCTATATCCTTCGGCAATCTGATGGCGATCCTGCCTTGCGCCTTGAGCGTACTGAGCTTAGATATGAACGCCCTTTTCTGATCATTCTCCATTTTCAGCATAGTCGATTCGTCAACCGTGGTGGCTGTAGAAACATTGGAAACGCCGACACTTAAGACGTCCCTCGCAAGCTTGTCTATCATGTCTGATAACTGCTGCTGCTGGAGCAGCCTCACGCTTTCCCTCGTAAATACAGATCCCCTAAGGTAAGCATAGGGCGTAAATCCGCCGGCCCTGGCGATTAAAGAAGAAATCGTCTCATCTTTTCGAATGGAATATGTACCTGGGAATTTGACCTCTCCCAGGATGGTAACAGTCTTGTCGACGCCCCATCCCGGAACTGCACGCACGAAAAGGTAATCATTATCGAGAAGCTTAATATTATTCTCGGGGTCTCCTGCAAGCGCCTTTTCAATATTAATGTTTATCGAATCAGAGGCCGGCCCTTGTTCCGTAACCCGAACTCTCCTGATGTCCGCCTCTTTTGTGTACGCGTAATACTGGAGCCCGCCGGCGACAGAGATAAGGTCCCTGATCGTCATTCCTTCATGATAACCATAATCGCCGGCGTTCATTACTGCGCCGGTTATTTTTACGAATCTTCTGTCCTGGACAGCTACATAGATCCTCACCACGTCTCCCGCCAGAAGCGGAAGGTCCTTGGCAGCGGCAACGTCTGATTCAAACACCGTCTGACGGCCATTGCCAATGATGCGCTGTATCTGGAGCCGGCCTGTGAAGGCGACATCACTTAAGCCTCCGGCCATCTCAATAAGTTGAGAAACTGTCGCAGTGTCTTTTAACTCATAGATAGCCGGGGTTTTCACACTGCCGGTTATGCCGGCAAGAGAACCCACTGGCGGAATGAAGAGCACATCTTCCGGCATGAGCCGCACGTCCTTTGACTTGTCGCCCATCAACAGAAAATCATAGAGGTCAAAATGTACGACCTTCTTGCCGTTTCTCTTAAGCTGGATGTCTCTCAGGGAGCCGGTCTTGGACGGCCCACCCACTTCGAACAGGGCGCTGACCAGGGTAGAGAGGGAGGACAGGTTGTATACCCCGGGCTTCGCAGCATTGCCGACAATATATATTCTCATTGTCCTGAGCTGCCCCATGCTCACGTTCATCTCAAAGCCTGTATAATACTTCGAAATCTCCTTGCGCAGAACTTCCTTGAGTTCCTTGAATGTTAACCCTGTAACACCGAAAGTCCCTAACTTCGGCAGGCTGATAGCGCCATCTTTGTCCACAACAGCAGACCATACGCCCTCGATCTTGCCCCATACTGAAATCCTTATCTCATCGCCAGGTCCGACAACATAGTCTGGACCTACCGGCACATTCGCAGAGGGGACAAATGAAGACGGCATCTTCAAAAAGAGGTCATAGCCGAATTGTCTTATACTTGGGGCCATTGATGGAAGCGTTCCTGCGATATAATCTTCGATAAACGACGATGGGAGTTGCTGCAACTGTGGCTGCAGTTGCAGAGGCTGCGTCATCTGGCCGGCCTGAGTTGGAATGGGCTGGCATATGCACTGGCCCTGCACAGACTGTGCAAGATATTGACCCTGCAAAGACTGTCCGGGATATGGATTCACAACCGTCTGTCCCGGATATTGACCAGGCACTGGTTGTGACGGATATTGACCAGGCACTGGCTGTGACGGATATTGACCAGGCACTGGCTGTGACGGATATTGACCCGGTACTGGCTGTACCGGATATTGACCCGGCACTGGCTGTGTAAGATATTGACCCTGCAAAGACTGTCCGGGGTATTGACTAGGCACTGGCTGTCCCGGATATTGACCCGGCACTGGCATTACCGGATATTGACCCGGCACAGGCATTACCGGAATCATGCCGGGAGGACACACACATGTACCAGCCTGATATTGCAGCTGCTGCGTTAGTTGCTGCGTTAGTTGCTGCGGCAGCTGACTGGAAGGCAACTGGCTGGGTTGAATCTGCGGTATAGCCCCCTGGGTAGTCGTGGGCGAAGGGCCTATCGGAATTGCCTGAACTACCTGGGCCGAAACAAGATCTAACGGCATAGCCTGTAAGAGTAAAATTACTAACAGAAGAAAGAAACAAGTTTGAAATACTGTTCTTCTTTTTAACATTGGAAGTAACTCCTTATTCTTCAACTTAAATAAAGTAAAGTTAATTATATTAATAGTATCAATAATCAACTGCTGATTATAACATTTTATTTTTTTTAAAAAAAGGGGGTGTGTGACAAAAATCAGGCTCGCATTTCAGGATTATAAGTATAGAATCCGCTTCTGGCAGGTGAGAAAAATGATTACGGGACAATCAGCCTCCAAATTGCAGCATAATATTAAAACCTTCATCATTGCAATGCCTTTTCCCTTGCTTCCTCCCCGGGATAAATGAAACATTAGGGATAATACTTACTTGCCCTTCTTCAAAGCCCTTTCAACAGTCCTTATCGCGCAGAACTCTCCGCACATACTGCAGACCTCGGTCTCTGTCGGCGGGACCTCTGCCCTCCACTCCCTGACCTTGTCAGGATTAAGGCTCATGGCGATCTGACCGTTCCAGTCAAGGGCCTTTCTGCATTTTGCCATCCTGATATCAGCATCCATGGCGCCTTTAATGCCTTTTGCGATATCAGCCGCGTGGGCGGCGAGCTTCGAGACGATGACCCCCTCCTTCACGTCGTCGATGCTCGGAAGCCTGATATGTTCCGACGGTGTCACATAACAGAGAAAATCAGCTCCTGCTGCGCCTGCAACAGCCCCGCCGATAGCAGCGGTAATATGATCATATCCCATACCGATGTCCGTAACCAGAGGACCAAGCACATAGAACGGCGCTCCTTTGCATATCTCCTTTTCGAGTCTCACGTTCAGTTCTACCTGATTTAGCGGGACGTGGCCGGGACCTTCGATAATCACCTGGACATTCGCTTCAACCGCTCTGTCTCTCAATTCTCCGAGGGTAAGCAGCTCCTCGATCTGGGTGCGGTCGGTCGCGTCTGCCAGACATCCGGGACGCATACCGTCACCAAGGCTGAGGGTCATGTCGTACTTAAGTGCGATCTCCAGAAGCCTGTCATACTGCTCATAGAGCGGGTTGTCCTTTTCATTGTATATCATCCATTCAAGGAGAAAAGAACCTCCCCTGCTGACGATATCGAGTATCCTGCCCTCCTTCTTCAGCCTCTCGACCGCCCTCATGGTCAGACCGGAATGAACAGTGACAAAATCAACGCCTTCAGCAGCATGCTCTTCTATCACCCCGAAAAGGTCGTCAGCAGTCATTTTGGAGATCGAGCCCTTCTGTGCTGCGGTCCTGACAGCTGCTTCGTATATGGGCACAGTGCCGACGGCTATCGGAGATTTTTCCAGCATCATTTTGCGCAGTTCCTTTATCGGTCCGCCTGTGGAGAGGTCCATGACCGCGTCGGCGCCG
>Ga0316617_100000077_pt1 | contig 20035 bp, 16 predicted proteins | sample OWC_Aug_M1_C1_D2_FD_207801 | JGI IMG/M metagenome (GOLD analysis project Ga0316617, IMG submission 207801) | Wetland soil microbial communities from Old Woman Creek delta, Ohio, United States - OWC_Aug_M1_C1_D2_B | ecosystem: Environmental > Terrestrial > Soil > Wetlands | place: USA: Ohio... | reverse complement strand
AATGATTCTGTCCGGGAGCGTCCACCGGCAATGGCAGGTCGGTGTAGATCTCGCCCAGAAAGAACCAGGAGCCGGCCTCGCGTGACAGCAGCAGCGTATGTTTGCCACGCCAGCCCAGGCCGGATTTCTCCGCCAGTTGCACTTCCAGCACCGGGGCGCTGTCGGTAAAGACGCGGTAACCGAAATCGCCAATCTGTTCAGCGATGCGGTCGCATAGTTTCTGCAGGCGAGTGCGCAAGACCTTATGGTAATCCCGGCCCAGAGCATAGCGGGAAATATAGGCGCGCTGCGGCTCCTGCAACACCGACCAGCCGTCACGCGCCTGGGGAGGCTGGTAATCCATGCGCAAGGAGATCACGCGTCGCGTCCCCGGCACTAACTCCTGCGGTCGCGTGCGCTTGGTGCCATGTTTTGCCATATAATCCATCGCGCCATGGAACCCCTGATCAAGCCACGCCTGATATTCCGGCTCGGATGCGCTCAAGTCCGTATCGGTGATGCCGATATGATTGAAACCCAGTTCCTTGCCCCAGGCCTTGATGTCCGCGGCAAGCTGGTATGGATCGTATGAAAGATGCCCCTGCATAGCCCTGATCATATAACACTCACGCTGCCGGACGAAGCAGCCACCCTGACGATGGGCGCCAAACTGGCTCCAATGCTGGCGGGCGGGATGACGATCTGGCTGCGGGGGAATCTGGGTGCCGGCAAGACCACGCTGGTGCGTGGACTGCTGCGCGGGATGGGATACCAGGGCAAGGTTAAAAGCCCCACCTACACGCTGGTTGAATCTTATGTGATTTCTGGATTATACTTGTATCACTTTGATTTATACAGATTTGCAGATCCGGAGGAATGGGATGCCGCAGGATTCCGGGACTATTTCAACCCGCAGTCCGTATGTCTGGTCGAATGGCCGGACAAGGCCGGTAATTTGCTGCCGCCTCCCGATATTGAAATCAACCTCGCCCCGAGTGGCGCCGGGCGCAGCGCAACGCTCCGTGCAGGGACTGAGGCCGGGAATCGATGTTTAAGGCATTTGTCACTGCTCTTCTGCTGAGCCTGGGCCTTTTCGCCCAAGCCGCTACCCCGGTCATTTCCGCCCGCGTATGGCCTGCCGCCGATTACACCCGCATCACGCTTGAATCGCCAAAAGCCATCGCCCACAACATGCAGACGCTGAAGAATCCAGAGCGCCTGGTTCTGGACCTTGAAAACGTGGAACTCGGTGCGGCGCTCAAGTCCGTTTCTGGCAAAATCCTGTCTACCGACCCCTATATCAAGCAAGTGCGCGCAGCCAATTTCAAACCCGGCGTGGTGCGTGTGGTGATCGACCTCAAGGCAGAGGTGAAGCCCTCTCTGTTCGCACTGCCTCCGGCTGGGGAGTACAAGCATCGCCTTGTGCTGGACATTTACCCGGAGAAAGATCCGCTGATGGCAATGCTCGACGAGCATGAAAAACCCCGGGACGCCACACAGCCTGACGCTTCTGCATTGCAGCCTCTCCCCACCATGGCAACAGTGCTGTCGACGCCGCCTGTAGAACAGCAGGCAGCCTCCAGTGTTCCGCAAAGCAATGCCGGCGCAGAGTCTCCAACGACCAATGCCGTGAATGATGAAGGAACGCGCTTCATCATTATCGCCATCGACGCCGGGCATGGCGGTGAGGATCCGGGAGCCCGTGGCGCCACGGGGACGAACGAGAAAGACGTCACCCTGGCAGTCGCAAGAAAATTCAAGGAACTGGTGGATGCCGAGCCCAACATGCGCGGCGTGCTGACGCGCGATGGCGACTACTTCATTCCGCTGCACGGCCGCGTGGCCAAGGCGCGCAAATTGCAAGCCGACCTGTTCGTCTCCATCCATGCCGACGCCTTCGTCAGACCGGATGCGCGCGGTTCATCCGTATTCGCGCTGTCCGAGCGTGGCGCCACTAGCGCTTCCGCACGCTATCTGGCCAATAAGGAAAACGAATCCGACCTGATCGGCGGCGTCAGCCTCGATGATAAAGACCCATATCTTGCCAGGACGCTGCTGGATCTGTCGCAGACCGCAACGATTAGCGATAGCCTCAAGCTTGGCAAGGCGGTGCTCGGCCATCTGGGAAAAATCAATAATCTGCATAAAAATGCGGTCGAGCAGGCCGGTTTTGCTGTGCTCAAGTCGCCGGACATCCCCTCCATCCTGGTCGAGACAGCCTTCATCAGCAATCCTGAAGAAGAGAAGCGCCTTAATGACGAGGAATACCAGGCTACGCTGGCAACTGCCATTCTGTCCGGTATCAAACGGTACATGGCATCAAATCCGCCGCTTGCCAAATCCAGATTGGCACTGCAATAGCAGGCAAGTCCTGCTGGCATAATGCCCTTAATGCATCAATTTCAACGATTATTTTTATTTTGGCGGTATTTGCCGGCACTGATCGCTGGTTTGTGGATCTCCTTTGCAAGCCCGCAGGCAAGCGCAGTGGATTGGAACGATCCATTCGAGACCGGCAAACTGCCGGCCGCTGCGCCCTATGGCTCGGTACGTTTCCCGCCGGCCTCGCAGCCCTGTGCCAATCTTGGCACACAGTCACCCTTGAGCATCGTCGATGTGGTGGATCGCGTGTTGTGCCAAAACCCCAGGAGCCATGAAGCCTGGGCCAATGCGCGTTTCCAGGCGGCCCAGGTGGGCGCGGCGAATGCGCCATTCCTGCCCAGCGTCAGCGTCAATGGTGACATCGCCCGCAACCGCATCGATGGGACGGCAGCAGATGTCTCTTACAACAGCGCATCGGCAACGGCCAGCCTGTCCTATCTGCTGTACGACTTCGGCGGGCGTGAAGCCTCGCTGGAAAACGCCCGGCAACTGTTCCAGGCCGCCAGTGCGACGCAGGATAGCGTGGTGCAGGGCTTGTTCCTTGACGCCATCCGCGGCTACTACCAGGTGAATTCGACACAGGAAGCAATCGAATCGATCCGGCAGGCGGAACGTACCAGCCAGGCCAGCCTGGATGCGGCGACTGCCCGTTATAAAGCCGGGCTGGGGACGCCAGCCGACCAGTTACAGGCGAAAACGGCGCATTCCGAGGTCGTGCTGAATCTGATTACTGCTGAAGGTGCGCTGCAAAATTCCCGTGGCGCCTTGGCCAACCTGATGGGCATGGATCCGAGTCACCCATATAGCTTGCAGCCATCGGCCAAGACGCCGACTTACGAGAAATTCCGGGCGGATATCGGAGAATTGATTGCCGAGGCGCGCCGCCGCCGCCCGGACCTGGCCGCGGCCGAGGCACAGGTCAAGGCGGCGCAGGCCAATGTCAGCGCCGCACAGGCAGCCGGCAAGCCGAGTTTTTCGGTGACCACCGAGCTCGGTTACGTTGACCGGCAATTCGTCGGGAGCAACCAGAACAGCGCCATCGGACTGAATGTCAGCATTCCCTTGTTTACCGGCTTTGCCAGCACCTACAACATCCGCTCGGCTCAGGAACAGACTGAAGCCAGGAAGGCAGTACGCGACCAGGTCAACCTGCAAATTGGTCTCGATGTGTGGAACGCCTACCAGAACCTGCAAACCGAGACGCAATCGGTAGAAACCAGCCGCGATCTTGTCGACAGCGCCACTCAGAATAACGATGTCGCCATCGGACGTTACAAGGCCGGCGTGGGCAACATCATCGACGTGCTCACGGCGCAATCTGCGCTTTCCAGTGCCCGTGTGCGGCACATACAGGCGGTTTTCAGCTGGAATATTGCTCGTGCCAGCCTTGCCTACGCCATGGGCCAGCTTGACGAGGTTGAAGCTGGCTCGAGCCTCTTACCTACGGGAAGCACACAATGAATCTGCGTAAACTGATCTTCAGCGGCAAAATGCTGGCCGTGCTGCTGGTGGCCGCCGGGGTTGCAGGCTATTTTTACTATCAGCGTCATCATCAGGAGGCACCGGGATCCCTCTATCGCACCGAAGCCGTGGATCGCGGCGACATGGTGCAGACGGTATCGGCCAACGGCACCCTCAACCCGGTGACGCTGGTCAGCGTCGGCACCCAGGTGTCCGGGACGGTGAGGAGGCTGCACACGGATTTCAATCAAAAGGTCAAGCAGGGGCAGGTTCTGCTGGAACTGGACGATTCCCTGTACGCAGCCCAGGTACGGCAGAGCGAGGCCAATGTCAGGAATGTCGAGGCGCTGCTCGAACTCGCCCGTGCCAACGAGGCGCGGATGCAAAATCTGTTTGCCCAGGAGTACGTGGCGCGGCTGGAACTGGATCAGGCGGTGCAGGCGCGCAAATCTGCGGAAGCGCAGATCGCGCAGGCGCAGGCGCAACTTTCCAAGGATCGCGTCAACCTTGGCTACACTATCATCCGCTCGCCGGTATCGGGCGTGGTGGTGGCGCGCCAGGTGGATGTCGGCCAGACCGTGGCGGCCAGCTTCCAGACTCCGGAGCTGTTCAAGATCGCGCAGGATCTGTCAAAAATGCAGATCCACTCAAGCTTTGCCGAGGCCGATGTCGGACAGATTCGTGTCGGCCAGCCTGCCAATTTCACCGTGGATGCGTTCCCCGCGCGCAAGTTCAAGGCAGTGGTGTATGAAGTGAGGCTGAATCCCACCATTCAGCAGAATGTGGTGACCTATGACGTGGTACTGAACGTGGGCAACCCGGATCACATCCTGCTGCCGGGCATGACGGCCTACGTCAGCATTGTCCTGGCCGAGAAACTGGATGTGTTGCGCGTGCCCAACACCGCGCTGCGCTATCACCCGGCGCAACAGGATGCGATCAAGCCCGGCAAGCCGCAGCACAGGAATAAAGAATCCGCCACCCGCACGCTGTACGTCCTGCGCGACGGCAAACCGGTTGCAGTGCCGGTCGAACTCGGCATCACCGACAACCGCTATACCGAGATCGTGTCCGGCGCGCTCAATCCTGGCGAACAGATTGTCGTAGGCGATGCGCTGCCGCAAGCCGACAAGGGCACGCCCGGCGCGCCGCGGGTGAGGCTGTTCTGAAGGACGCCCGATGAACGCCGGGCCGTTGATCCGCATCAGCCACCTCGACAAGCAATATGAAACCGCCGCCGGCCCGGTGCCGGTGTTGCACGACATTTCATTGAGCATAGCCAGCGGCGAGTTCGTCGCCATCATGGGGCCGTCCGGTTCCGGCAAGTCCACGTTCATGAACATCCTCGGCTGCCTCGACGTGCCGACTGCCGGCGAGTATTTTCTCTCCGGCCACAGCGTCGGCTGCCTCGACAACGATGCACTGGCCAAACTGCGTAACCAGGTGATCGGCTTTGTGTTTCAGGGCTTCAACCTGTTGCCGCGCGCCAACCTGGAAACCAACGTGGCGCTGCCGCTGCTGTATGCCCGCGTGGACAAGGCGGAACGGCTGGAGCGGGCACGCCACCATTTGCATCAAATTGGCTTGGGCCAATTCTGCAAGTCACTGCCCAGCAATATTTCCGGCGGCCAGCAACAGCGCGTGGCCATTGCCCGCGCTTTGGCTGGAAAGCCCAGCCTGATCCTGGCGGACGAACCCACCGGCAACCTCGATACCCAGACCAGCCGCGAAATTATGGATATTTTCACCCGGCTCAATGCGGAGGAGGGCATCACCATCGTATTGGTGACGCATGAACCCGACATTGCCCACTATGCCAGGCGTCTGGTGCGTTTCGTGGATGGCAGAATCGTGCATGACGGCGGCGTGGAAGCGGCGCGCGAGGGGGCGACATGCTAGGCGTGATGCTGGGAGAAGCCTGGCATGCGATGGGCGCCAATCGCATGCGCACCTTCCTCACCATGCTGGGCATGGTGATCGGCGTCGGTGCGGTGATTGCCATGATGGCCATTGGCGAAGGGGTGAAGGATTCCGTCAACGCGTCCATTTCCTCCATGGGCAGCAACCTGTTCATCGTGGTTTCCGGTTCCACGACCGCCGGTGGCATTCGCATGGGCGGTGGCGCCGCGCCCACGTTGACGCAGGGCGATGCTCAGGCCATCGCTGAACTGCCCAGTATCCGTGCTGCCGCGCCGGTAATCGGCGGCAACGCACAAGTGGTGCATGGTTCCGTCAACTGGAGCACTTCGGTCAACGGCGTCACGCCGGCCTATCTGGAGGTAGCCGCCTGGCAGATGGCCGAGGGCGCCTGGATGGCAGATTCCGATCTGCGTTCGGCGACACGCGTTGCCGTACTGGGGCAGACCGTAGTGCTGAACCTGTTCGGCGACGAAGACCCTATCGGCAAGACCATCCGCATTAAACAAAGCCCGTTTACCGTTATCGGCGTATTGGAAGGCAAAGGCCAATCGCTGGATGGGCGTGATCAGGACGACACTATCCTGGTGCCGCTGCGAACGGCGCAGCGCCAGCTGTTTGCCCAGCAGTTCCAGAACGCCGTGCGCAACATCATGGTGCAGGCGGTATCGGCAGCCGCCATGCCTCAGGCGGAACGGGAAATGAATGAATTGCTGCGCCAAAGACACAGGTTGAGGGAAGGCGCCGATGACGATTTCACCGTGCGTAACATGACTGCCCTGGCCAAGACCGCCGCGCAGACCGCCGAACTCATGTCCATGCTGCTCGGTGCCATCGCCTCCATTTCACTGGTAGTGGGTGGCGTCGGCATCATGAACATCATGCTGGTGTCGGTCACCGAGCGTACCCGCGAAATCGGCATCCGCATGGCCATCGGGGCAAGACGGCGCGACATCCTGACGCAATTTCTGCTGGAAGCGATCAGCATATCCGTGGCCGGCTGCCTGATCGGCGTAGCGCTGGGCGCTGGGGCGGCACTGCTGGTGAACTACCTGACGCAAACCCCGGTGGTGATTACCCTCAGTTCCATCCTGCTCGGCTTCGTTGTAGCTACGGCGGTGGGGGTTTTCTTTGGTTATTATCCAGCGCATAAGGCCTCCAAGCTGCATCCTATCGAAGCGCTGCGTTACCAGTAGTTAAGCAGGTAAAATGGCGACATCATGTCCGCCATCCACCTGCTCCCCGATCACCTCATCAGCCAGATTGCCGCCGGCGAGGTGGTGGAGCGGCCGGCTTCCGCCTTGAAAGAACTGCTGGAAAACAGTCTGGATGCGGGGGCGGATGACATTTCCGTCATACTGTTGCAGGGCGGCGTCAAACAATTACGAGTCTCCGACAACGGCGGCGGCATCGCGCCGGATGAACTGACGCTGGCCCTGACGCGCCATGCGACCAGCAAGATCGCCAGCCTGGATGATCTGGAAAATGTGGCGAGCCTCGGGTTTCGCGGCGAGGCGCTGGCCAGCATCGCCTCGGTGTCGCGTACCAGCATTGCCAGCCGTATCAAAAGCGAGCGACACGCCTGGCTCATCGCGGCGGAAGGCGGCAACCTTACACCGCGCGAACCGGTGGCGCTGGATATCGGCACCGTGGTCGAGGTCAGCGACCTCTATTACAACACCCCGGCGCGCCGTAAATTCCTCAAGACCGAGGCCACCGAGTACGGCCACTGCGAAGAAGCCTTCAAGCGCATCGCACTGAGCCGCCCGCAGACCGGCTTCATGCTGCAGCACAATGGCCGCGCGCAATGGCGCATGACGGCAAGCGAGCCGCGGAAGCGTTTCGCCGAAGTGCTGGGCGAGGAATTTGCCGAGCACGCGCTGCTGCTGGACCAATCCGCCGGCGGGCTGCGGCTGTGGGGCATGGCGGCGAGGCCTGCTTATTCGAAGCTGTCGCGCGACGCGCAGTATTTCTACGTCAACGGCCGCTTCATCCGTGACAAGCTGGTGGCGCACGCCATCCGCCAGGCCTATCAGGACGTGCTGCACCACGAGCGCCACCCGGCCTTTGTGCTGTTCTTTGAACTCGATCCGGCGCTGGTCGATGTCAATGTGCATCCCACCAAGACCGAGGTGCGTTTCCGGGACAGCCAGGCCGTGCACCGCTTTATTTTCCATGCCCTACACAAGGCGCTCGCCGCATCCGCCGGGATGTCGGCGCCTGCTGCCGAATCGGTAACCCAGCCATCCACCTTTCAACCTTCCTACCCGTCTTATCAGCCCCAAATACCGCTGCGTGCCAGCGAAGGCATGGGCTTTTACCAGACGATGTTCGGCGACGGCCAGTCAGCCATGCCTGCCGAAACGCCCGTCGACCAGCCGCAGGAATACCCGCTCGGCTTCGCCATCGCCCAGTTGCATGGGATTTACGTGCTGGCGCAGAACCGGCAGGGGCTGGTGGTGGTGGATATGCACGCCGCCCATGAGCGCATCATGTACGAACAGCTCAAAACCGCGCTGGATGGCCAGAACATTGCCACACAGCCCTTGCTGATCCCGGTCAGCTTCCATGCCGACCGGCTGGAAGTGGCCACGGCGGAAGAAGAGGGCGCCGTGCTGCGCGAGCTGGGTTTTGAAATCGCCGTGCTTTCGCCGACCACGCTGGCGGTGCGCGCCGTGCCGCTGATGCTGAAGGATTCGGACGCCGTTGCCCTGGCGCGTGCCGTGCTGGCCGACATTCGCGAATTCGGCGGCAGCCGCGCCCTGACCGAGCGCCGCAACGAAATGCTCGCCACCATGGCCTGCCATGCGGCCGTGCGCGCCAACCGCAGCCTGACCATCACCGAAATGAACGCCCTGCTGCGCGACATGGAGGCCACCGAACGCTCCGAACAGTGTAACCACGGCAGGCCGACCTGGTTCCAGGTCAGCATGGCCGACCTGGACAAGATGTTCATGCGGGGAAAGTAAGGATCAGGCGAGCAGCAGGAAGATGGCGGGCTGCTTGTGCAAATCGGGCAAAGGCGATTTTTTCCAGTCCTGCACCGGCTTGCTGACGATGCGTTCCGTTTCCAGGGTAAGGTTGCAGGCCACGCACAGCCGGGTTTCCGGCTGGCAGGTGGCGAGGATGTCTTCCAGCAAATGGCCGTTGCGGTAGGGCGTCTCGATGAAAATCTGCGTCTCGCAGCGCTTGCGCGACTCGGCTTCGATTTCCCTGAGCCTTTTCACCCGTTCCGCCTTCTCACTTGGCAGGTAGCCGAGAAAGGTGAAGCGCTGGCCGTCAAGGCCGGAAGCCATCAGCCCCAGCAGGATGGAGGAGGGGCCGACCAGCGGCACCACGCGGATGTTGTTGCGATGCGCCAGCGCCACCAGTTGCGCGCCGGGGTCCGCCACGCCGGGGCAGCCCGCCTCGGATATCAGCCCGACGTCCTGCCCCGCCAGCAGCGGCGCCAACAGGGCCGGCAGCTCCTTGTCCGTGGTGTGCTCGTCGAGCGTGAGCAAAGTCAGCTCGCGCACCGGCCTGGCGGTCTTGATCGTGCCCAAAAAACGGCGCGAGGTTTTTTCGTTTTCCACCACGAAAGTGTCCAGCTGCTGCGCGATGGCCACCACGTCGGCCGGCAGAGCCTTGCCGATGGCATCGTCGCCCAGCGTGACGGGGATAAGATACAGCGTGCCGTGGCTCAATACTTCACCTGTACGCGATAAGTGAGCGTCGCCTGCCCCTCAGCAGGTACATTCACCTTCCACACCGCGGTGTTGCTGGTGGCCTTTTCGTGTGGGTGGCTCTCCTTCAGCATCTTCCAGTCGGCCGGGATCGGCTCCTGCACGGTGACGGTGACGGCTTCTTTCCTGGCGTTCTTCAGCACGATCTCGTAGGCGCTCTCGAACATGCTATTGCCCTTGGCCGGATTGGGCAGCTTCTTGAAGTCGGTCTGTTTCCTGTCCGCCGTGACATCGAACGAATCGCCCAGCTTAAGGCGCACTTTCTCGTTCTTTGGCGTGTGGTCGATGCGGTCTTCGCCGACGAACTGCGCGTTGCCGGCGGCATCTTTTTTATAAACACGCATCACGCCCTTGGGCAGCGGCATGCCGAGATGTGCGCTTTCTTTGTTGTCGAACTCGACGAACACGCCCACCTTCATTTTCTGGCCGAGGTCGCCGTAGCTGGATTGATAGTAGTAGTCGGTGCCGCGCAGTAGCAGTTCCTTGCGCACCGGCACGCTGGCGGCAGAAAGCAGCGACACCTGCTTGGTCTGGTTTTCGGCGATGGTGGTGGGGCGGTCCAGCGTGTAGAGGTGGTATTCCAGCAGCGATTCCTCGGCCATGGGTGGCGCTGCGGCCGCCACTGCCATATCCATTTTCGCCATCGCCCGCAACGGGCGCATTTCTTCCCTGACACGATTCACATCGCCCGCCACCAGTTGCAGTTTGGCATTGCGATAGCTGGCGCCACTGGTGTTGGTCAGCGTTACCCAGCCGGAAAGGTCGAGTTTGTCGTCTACCGCGTTCAGTTCGGCCACGTAATCGGCCTTCCAGCCCAATCCGCCGGTGAGGTAGCTCAACTCTACCTCCTGCTGCGCTGCGCCGCCATTGTTGAGCGACATCACCAGCGTCGGCCGGTCGCGCAGGTTGGCCGGCACGTCGGGGTACACGATGCGGCCGGGGATGCCGGTTTCGATGCGGTCGCCTATCTTCAGTACCACGCCGCCGCTGGCCGCCAGCACCTGCGCCTGCTCGGTGGTCTCGGCGCCGGTGGCCGGGTTGGTGCGGATGATGTTCACGCTTTTGCCGACGTACTTCTCCAGCAGCTTCTGCGGCGTGAGCAGGTCGAAATCAAAATTCTGTTCCAGAACAACAAGTTTTCCTGGATTGTTAAAGCTGCGCAGCAAGGCCGTTTCCGGCCGCATCTGTGCGCTGACGTCGCGGAAAGCCAGCGCGCTCTGGCCGCCGCCCAGCTGGATTTTGCGCTGGTCTTTCACCAGTGCCAGGTTTTCGTTGTAGATGGTCACGGCGACGCTTTGCTGGTCGGCCAGCGTGCTGCGCAATTCGTCAGCAGCCAGCGCGGGAATGCAGGTCAGCGAGGCGACAAGGGAAGCGGCGAGGGTGAGGCGCATGTCAGTCTCCTAAAATATAAAGCCCTAACGCTGTCATTCCGGGGCTGCTGAAAGCAGAACCCGGAATCCAGAAACAGATGAAAAAACTGGATTCCGGATAACGACTTTGCCGTTTCCGGAATGACGATACGAAATGCCGGGCCAGAACAGATCGACTTAGCCACGCCCGCAGCCGTGCTTCTCGACCGCGTGCTCGAAGCTGGCGACGCTCTTATCGGTGATGCCGAAAACTTCGAAGAAGTCGATCAGGAAGGGCTTTGCCTGGCTGTCTTCATTGCCGGCATCCGCCCAGTTCCTGGAAAAGGCGGTGGCGCGGGATTTGATTTCGTTCCAGGAGAGCGGCATGGGTTCAAATGTTCATGTTTTGTTCCATGCTACACAATTTTCCCTGCCCGCGGCTATCGGAACATCAGTCTGCCGGAATCAATCCGAAGATGTCTGGTCGTGGATGCTCAGGTCGTTGATTCTCTCGAGCACGTTGCCCTTGCCGAGTTGTTCGGCCAGGCCGGTGCGCCTGAGTTTTTCCAGCACGTTGGAGCGCGCCTCGCACAGCACCAGGCGCGTTTTGTGGCGTTTGCAGTTATCGAGCAGATCCGATAGCGCCTGCAAGCCGGTGGCATCGATGAATGGCACCTGCCCGAGGCGCAGCACCAGGATGGTGGCGTGGTTGTGCACGTTTTCCAGCGTGCTTTCGAGCCTTTCCGCGGCAGCGAAGAAGAATGGGCCTTCCATGGCGAACACCACTGTGCCTCGCGGCAGGGTGAACGCGATTTTTTCCTGAATTTCCGCGTGGCTTTGCTGCTCGATGACAACCGCTTCGGCCATGCGCTTCATGAACATCAGGGCGGCCAGCAGGACGCCGATATTGACGGCGATAACGAGATCGCTGAATACGGTGAGCAGGAAAGTGATGAGCAGCACTGTGACATCCGGCTTGGGCGCGGTTTTCACCATGTGGATGAAACGGTGTATTTCGCTCATGTTCCACGCCACCACGAACAGGATGGCCGACAGCGCGCAAAGCGGGATATAGGCGGCAAGCGGCGCCAGCAGCAGCACGATCAGCAGCAGGGTGAGGGCGTGAACAACGCCGGATAGCGGGCTGGTGGCGCCGTTGCGGATGTTGGTGGCGGTGCGTGCGATGGCGCCGGTAGAGGCGAACCCGCCGAATAGCGGCGAGAAGATGTTGGCGACGCCCTGACCGATCAGTTCCTGGTTGGAATCGTGTTTGGTGCCGGCCATGCCGTCCGCCACCACGGCGGAGAGCAGCGATTCGATAGCTCCCAGCAGCGCGATGGTGAAGGCAGGGCCGATCAGGTGCAGCATGTCGGAAAACGTAAAGTTGGGTAGCTCGAACTTGGGCAGGTTTTGCGGAATGCCGCCGAACGCGCTGCCGATGGTGGCAATGCCCTCGATTTGAAAAACTGCCTGGATGGCCGTTGCCGCAATCATCGCCACCAGCGGCGCGGGAATGCGCTTGAAAACGCGCGGCGACAGCAGCAATATCGCCAGAGTGCCAAGCCCTAGGGTGGCGGTTGGCAGGTGAAGGTCAGGGAATGCCTGTAGCAGCAGCTCAAGCTTCTGGTGAAACTGCTCAGCATGGATGAGCGGGTTCAACCCGAAAAAATCCTTCCACTGGCCGACGAAAATGATCACTGCGATGCCGCTGGTGAAGCCGACGATGACCGGATCCGGGATGTACTGGATGACCTTCCCCATGCGCGCCAGCCCCATGGCGATGAGCATGAAGCCTGCCATCAGAGTGGCGAGCTGCAGCCCCGCGATGCCGTACTTGGCAGTGATGCCGGCAAGGATGACTATAAAGGCGCCGGTGGGGCCTGCAATCTGCAGGCGGCTGCCGCCGAATAGCGAAGTGAGCGCGCCAGCGACGATGGCGGTATATAAGCCCTGTTCGGGTTTGGCGCCGGAAGCGATGGCGAATGCCATGGCCAGCGGCAGCGCGACCACGCCGACAATGACGCCGGACAGGATATTGCCTGTCCAGTGATGCCTGGACAGCAGCCCGGCGCGCTTGGCTTCGAAAATGGCGATCATTGAGTTCCACTCAGAGTCTTGCTCGAATCTGACGCGGGGGGCTTGCTTGGCTCTGTCACTGTCAGTTTACACATAAGGGGATTATATGACGTGAACGCCTTCTTTTTGCAGCATGTCGATTGACCCTTGGCTTGGGCAGGCTGCTGCTTTTAGTGATAGAGTTATTCATGATTTTCTTCTTTCAAGCTAGGAGCGGATGAAATGAGAATAATGCCTAGACAGATAGACGCTTGCCTGCTTGCGGCACTGCTGCTGGTGTCGCCGGCAGTGCTGGCAAAGCAGCAATATAATCCCACGCTGATTGCACAGGAGGAGGGTGACCGCTATGGCGATCGGGAGGATCGCTACGGTGATCGCGGCCGCGGCAGTGGTGGGGATGACCGCTACGACGATCGGGACTGTTCAAGGGACAGGGATGATCGCTATCGTGGCCGGGAATGTGACAATGACTGGGTAACTGATCGCTATGACACCCCAAGCTATATTGGCCAGCCAAGTCGCAGACACCCAGGCAGGACAACCGACCGCTATGGCACTCCGGACTATATTGGCCAGCCAAATCGTGGAAGCGCGTACGATGGCGTTGGCAGCGGTCACCATGAGATCGACCGTGGCCACGCCAGTTCTAGGCAGATACAGCGTGGCGGTGGCGGTGGACGGCGTTAAGAGGGCGCAAGATGAAGATTGTTCATGGTAGAGTTACCTATTAAGTAGTTAATCGAGATTTGCCCGATATTGATGAGAGTTTGGGCAAAGCCAGGAGCGGATGAAATGAGAATAATGCCCCGACAGATAAATGGGTGGCTGCTTGCGACACTGGTGCTGGCATCGCCCGCAGTGCTGGCAGAAAATATGGCCCCGGCGCCTACGGAAGCACAAACGCAGCAGCAAAATGCCCCGGCACCATTCAAGCAAGAAGAAATCGATGCCCTGCTTGCGCCGATAGCGCTTTATCCCGATGCCCTGCTGGCGCAGGTATTGATGGCCTCCACCTATCCGCTGGAAGTCGTGCAGGCGGCGCGCTGGTCGCAATCCAATTCCAAGATTCAAGGCGAGGCTGCCATTAAGGCAGTCGAGAAGGAGCCGTGGGATGTCAGCGTGAAGTCGCTGGTGGCTTTCCCCAGCGTGCTGAGCATGATGAATAATGATCTCACCTGGACGCAGAAGCTGGGTGACGCTTTTCTCGCGCAGAAGAACGATGTTATGGGTTCTGTGCAGCGCTTGCGCAAGCAGGCCAAGGATGCCGGCAACCTCGTCAGTAACGACAAACAGTTAGTGAAAACCGAGGGGCAGACGATCATCATCGAGTCTGCCCAGCCGCAAACGATCTATGTGCCGGTCTATGAGCCGACCGTGGTGTATGGTGTGTGGGCCTATCCCGCCTATCCACCTTACTATTATCCGCCGCCGCCCTATTATTACCCCACGCCTTTCGTCAGCGGTTTTGCCTGGGGCCTCGGCTTCGTTGCGGCCGGCGCGATATTCAGCAACTGCAACTGGGGCCATCAGGACATCGATATCGATATCGACCGTGCCGTCAACATCGATCATAACTTCAACCGCAACAACGTCAATCCCGGTAATAAATGGCAGCATAACCCGCAGCATCGTGGCGGCGTGGCCTACCGCGACCAGGGTTCGCGCGATCGCTACAGCAACCGGGTGGGGGGTGCTGACAGTCGGCGTGACTACCGTGGCAACGACAACAATCGCATCGACACGCGAGACCGTACGGCCGACCGTGCAGGCGATCGTTCTGACACGCGTAACCAAGTGGCTGACCGGGCTGGTGATCGCGCCGGTTCGCGAGATTTCAGTGGCCAGCCCAGTCGTGCTACTGCCTATGATGGCGTGGGTAGCGGCCAGCGCGAGATGGATCGCGGCCGCGCCAGTTCCATGCAGACGCAGCGTGCCGGTGGCAGCGCCCGTTCGATGGGCGGTGGCGGTCGTGGACGACGTTAAGGGAATGAGGTCATGAATCAGCAAATCAATTTTTATGATTGCACCATGGAGAACGCCATGTACAGAACTTGCATTTCCGGCCTGCGCGCCTTGGCTACGGCCTTTTTGCTTGCCCTTTCCTTTTCCGGAACTGCAGCGGCTGCGCAAACGACCTTCAAAACTCCCGAGGCTGCCATGGAAGCCTTCGGTGCCGCCGTTGTGAAGAATGACGATAAGATAAATAAAGCCATCCTTGGCGAAGACTATCGCAAGATTATTCCGCCGCAAGGGAACGAAAAGCGTGACAGATTCATGCGTGCCTGGGAGAAGGCGCACAAAATTCAGCCGGAAGGCAAGAACAAGGCGCACATTGCGGTCGGCGATGATGGCTGGACGCTTCCTATCCCTCTGGTCAAGGGCAAAAGCGGCTGGCGGTTTGACATGAAGGCGGCGAGCGCTGAAATCCGGGAGCGAACCATTGGCCGCAATGAGTTGGCGGTGATGAAGGTAGTGCTGGCCTATTATGATGCCCAGAAAGATTATGCCGAGCAGGATCGCAATGGCGATGGCGTGCTCGAATATGCGCAAAAATTCAGGAGCGCGGAGGGTAAGCGCGATGGTCTCTACTGGCCGACCAAGAAAGGCGAAGAAGCAAGTCCTCTGGGTGATTTGATTGCGAAGGCTGCTGCTGAGGGCGACAAACCCGGGGACGAAGCATATTACGGCTATCGCTATCGCATTCTCACGGCACAGGGTGCCGATGCCCAGGGCGGTGTTCAGAACTATGTCGTCAACGGCAAACTGATTGGTGGTTTCGGTCTGGTGGCATGGCCCGTCAAGTATGGCGAAACGGGTGTCATGACGTTCATCGTCAATCACCAGGGTGTGATTTACGAGAAAAATCTTGGGGAGAAAACCACCGAGACAGCTTCCAAACTACATGATTTCAATCCGGACAAGTCCTGGATAAAAGACGAAAATCCCTCCTGAACATTCAAGGGGGATTTTAGAGTAGAACGTTTCAAACAGCCGGATGTGCATCACCCGGCTGTTCCATTTGGTGGCTATCAGATTACTGACACGCCTTCATTGTTCAGTATCGTGACCAGTTCAATCAGTGGCAATCCGATCAGGGCATTGGGATCGTCGCCGCGCATCCATTCGATCAGAGCGATACCCAGCCCTTCGGATTTGGCGCTGCCGGCGCAGTGGTAGGGATGTTCCTTGAGCAGGTAGTTCTCGATCTGCTCGTCGGTAAGATGTCGAAAACGAACCTCGTAGCTAACATTTCTGACCTGCATATTGCCGCTGGCAGCGTTGAACAGGCACAACGCGCTATGGAAGGTGACGCTGCGGCCGCGCATCAGGCGCAATTGCCTGACGGCATTGTCGTGTGTCAGCGGCTTACCTAGTTGAAGGCCATCCAGCGTGGCGACTTGGTCGCAACCGATAACCAGTGCGTCTGGGAAGGATTCTGCGACCTTGCGGGCTTTTAGTTGCGCGAGACGCAGGGCGGTTTGCTCCGGCCTTTCCCCATCAAGCGGCGTTTCGTCGATTTCAGGCGCGGTAACCTGGAAAGGCAGTTGCAGTCGCTCCAGCAGCTCGCGCCGGTAAATGGAAGATGAGGCGAGGATCAGTTTCATCAAGAGAAAAGGCCGGCTTGCGCCAGCCTTGCGTTCAAAGCTTACTGAATCTCGATCAGTGTTTCGTCAGGGATCACGCTGTCGCCTTTTTTAACATGCACGGCGACAACTATACCCCCCTTGGGAGCCTGGATTTCATTTTCCATTTTCATGGCTTCGATCACCAGCACGCCATCACCCGCGTTGACCTGATCGCCGGCCTTGACCTTGACATCCACAATGGTGCCCGGCATGGCCGTGGTGACGCAGCCTTCGTGTGTCGGGCGCGGGCGGCTGCCGCCGGGCGTTGCCGCCGCAGCCTTTTTCTTGCTGCCGCTCTTGCCACCCGACACTTCAATCTCGCTCAGTGTCTCGACCATGACTTCTTCCGACACCCCATCGACAGACACGTAGAACGGCCGCTGTTCTTCGCCTGGATGGCCGCTGCCGGTAAGCTTGATGTGGAAGGTCTCGCCATGCAGGGTGACCTTGAACTCGTTCGGGGCATAACGCGCAGAAGATGGTGTCGCCGCTTCCTTGGGCAGTAGCGGCTCGGCCTTGAGTGTGCCGGCGTTGCGTTCCTGCAGGAAGGTTTGTGCCAGGTCCGGGAACATGGCGTAGGTCAGTACATCCTCTTCGCTCTTGGCCAGGTTCTCCGACTGCACACGCAGATTGGCCATTTCGTCTTCCAGCAGGTCGGCGGGGCGACAGGTGATGACCTCGGCATTGCCGACTGCCATGCGCTTGACTTCGTCGTTGACGGTGCCAGGCGCCTTGCCATAATGGCCAAGAAGGTAGTTCTTGACCTCGGTGGTGACCGACTTGTAGCGCGCGCCGGTCAACACGTTGAGCACGGATTGGGTGCCGACGATCTGCGAGGTCGGCGTGACCAGCGGTGGGAAGCCAAGGTCTTCGCGCACGCGCGGGATTTCCGCCAGCACCGCGTCCATTTTGTCTAGGGCGCCTTGTTCCTTAAGCTGATTGGACAAATTGGAAATCATGCCGCCCGGAACCTGGTTGACCAGCACGCGGGTATCCACGCCGGTAAAATCGCTCTCGAACTGCCAGTATTTCTTGCGCACCTCGCGGAAATAGGCGGTGATTTCCTGCAATGCCGCCAAGTCGAGGCCGGTGTCGTATTCCGTTCCCTGCAACGCGGCGACGATGCTTTCGGTGGAGGCGTGGCTGGCGCCCTCCCCAAAGGAGGAGTTACAGGTATCCAGCATGGTGGCGCCGGCTTCCACGCCCTTGAGAAAACACATGGCCGACAGACCGGAAGTGGCGTGGCTGTGCAAATGGATGGGCAGTTTGATTGCAGTACGCAAGGCCTTGACTAGTTCACTGGTGCTGCTGGGGGTGAGCAGGCCGGCCATGTCCTTGATGGCGATGGTGTCGCAACCTATGGCTTCCATTTCCCTGGCCAGGCCGACGAAGTAGGCAACGTCATGCACCGGGCTGGTGGTATAGCTGATGGCGCCTTCGGCATGCTTGCCGACCTTCTTGACGGCTTCAACCGAAACACGGATGTTGCGCATGTCGTTCATGGCATCGAAGATGCGGAATACATCCACGCCATTGTCGGCGGACTTTTGCACGAAGGCACGCACCACGTCATCCGAGTAGTGGCGGTAGCCGAGCAGGTTCTGGCCGCGCAGCAGCATCTGGATGCGGCTGTTGGGCAGCGCTTCGCGCAGCTTGCGCAGGCGTTCCCACGGGTCTTCCTTGAGGAACCTGACGCAGGCGTCGAAAGTGGCGCCACCCCAAGCCTCGACCGACCAGAAGCCGATGGCATCAAGTTTGGCGCAGATCGGCAGCATGTCGTCGGTGCGCATGCGCGTGGCGATCAAGGACTGCGGGCCGTCACGAAGAACCAATTCAGAAACAAGGACTTTTGCCATAGTATTAATCTATCAGGTTAAATTAAAATCAGATGCCTTCGTGCGCTGCGATGGCGGCTGATATGGCCGCTGCCATCAACTCGGGCGGGAACTCGGTGGCGTAGTTGACCAGCTCCGGGTGCGACTCGACGAAACTGGTATTGAAATTCGCCCCCCTGAAATCCGGGTGTTTGAGGATTTCCTGGTAATAAGGCATGGTGGTCTTGACACCGAACACCACCATGTCGTCCAGCGCGCGGCGGCCGCGTTCGATCACGCCTTCCCAGGTCAGCGCCCAGACCGTGAGTTTTGCACACATGGAATCATAATAGGGAGGGATCACGTAGCCGCTGTACATGGCGGCGTCGATGCGCACGCCGGGCCCCCCTGGTGCGTAGTAACGGGTGATCTTGCCAAAACTGGGCAGGAAGCCGTTCTTGGGGTCTTCGGCGTTGATGCGAAATTCCATGGCGTAGCCGCGGAATTTGACGTCATCCTGTTTGTATTGCAACTCCATGCCATCGGCGATGCGAATCTGTTCCTGCACAATGTCGATACCGGTGATGGTTTCCGTCACGGTGTGCTCGACCTGCAGACGGGTGTTCATTTCCATGAAATAGAAGTTGTTGTCCTGGTCCAGTAGAAACTCCACTGTGCCGGCGTTCTCGTAACCCACAGCCTTCGCAGCCTTGACACCCAGGGTGCCGATGTAATCGCGCTGCGCCTGGGTGAGTTGAGGCGATGGAGCAATTTCGATCAGTTTCTGGTTGCGACGCTGGATGGAGCAGTCACGCTCGAACAGATGAATGACGTTGCCGTGGCTGTCGGCAAGAACCTGCACTTCGATATGGCGTGGGTTGATCACGCATTTTTCGAGAAACACTTCCGGTTTGCCAAACGCCTTTCCGGCTTCGGAAATGACTCGCTCGTAATTGGCAAGCAGCTCTTTTTTGTTGTTGCAACGGCGGATGCCGCGGCCGCCTCCGCCGTTCGTAGCCTTGAGCATGACTGGATAGCCGATTTCATTAGCAAGCTCGACGGCTTCCTCGACGTTCTCCAGATTTCCTTCGCTGCCCGGTACACAGGGAATGCCGGCCGCGATCATGGCATTGCGCGCCTGAATCTTGTCCCCCATCTGGCGGATAACATCGGCGTCAGGGCCGATGAACTTGATGTCGCGGCGCGCGCAGATTTCCGCAAGCTCGGGATTTTCGGAGAGGAAGCCATAGCCGGGGTGCAGGGCGTCGCAGCCACAAGCAACCGCCAGATTGACAATGTTGTGCGCGTTCAGGTACCCGACTACCGGGTCGGAACCAATGTTATAGGCTTCGTCCGCTTTCTTTACGTGCAGGCCGTGACGATCTGCATCAGTGTAGATCGCAACCGATTCTATGCCCATTTCAGAGCAGGCGCGGACGATCCGAACGGCGATCTCACCGCGATTGGCAACGAGAATTTTTTTTATCACAGGGGCGGCACCATTTTTGACACGCAAACCACCAAATTGTACCATGCGCGCCTTATGAGTAAACAAGCCAACATCAACACCCTTGAGTTTGCGGAGAAATCTCTTGAAATTCATGGTACAATCGCGCCCTTCGATCTGGAGCGGCTGGCAGATGTGCTGCATGACCGTGACGGCGAGCTGAGATACCATCTCAAGGGCTGCATTAACAAGCAATTCAAGC
>Ga0316617_100000075_pt1 | contig 20443 bp, 24 predicted proteins | sample OWC_Aug_M1_C1_D2_FD_207801 | JGI IMG/M metagenome (GOLD analysis project Ga0316617, IMG submission 207801) | Wetland soil microbial communities from Old Woman Creek delta, Ohio, United States - OWC_Aug_M1_C1_D2_B | ecosystem: Environmental > Terrestrial > Soil > Wetlands | place: USA: Ohio... | reverse complement strand
ATTCTTATCCACTTGTATGGATTTTAGGTCGTATATATTAAAGCCATTCTCTTTTGATTCTCTTCTCCATCTAGATATTGTTGAAGAAGATAGATTCATAATTCTACACAATTCGTCATTAAAAGCTCTTCCGGTAATAACTTTGTAACCGCAATCATCAATTTTCTTTTCTGTTTTTAGAAGCGTCTTAGACGCTACCCTGAGTGTATCCCAATTGACTTTTACGCGTTTACCTAAAGAATCTTTCTTTACTCTTTTATTATCTGTTATAGACTGCTTTACGTCTAATAAATACTTCTCTGAAAAAGATATAATAGCTCCTTTGAATGTCTTTATATCTTTTAAGTGCTCTTGTGTTATATTTGTATATATCTTTGAGCAATTTGAATTCATAACCAATGTCCTGTATTTACAGACAAAATCACCAGATATCCATCCAAGAGTTTTTAATTTAGGAAGAACATCATACTTCTCTGTCTTAGAGAAGTTGAACCCTAAAAAGCTACCTCCACGACTTGCAGCAAACATCCTCAATCTATAGTACAGATAGAGCTCGTTGACTTTATCTGTATTTAAATTGTTGAAGTGTATGTTTACTTTTAAGTCCATTTTTATATTTTATACAAAGATACAACATTCGATATTACTATGTTTTGATTTAACAAAACTTTAACTAATTTTCTATTTTTTTCTACTTTTATAAGTAATTGATTTACAGTGCATTCTAAAATTGACGTATATAAATACACTCAGGGTATTATTAGTATTGTATAATACTAAGTATAAATAAGTATATTACTATATAAAAAGCAAATTTTTCCAAGTTAACTGAAAATTGTCCATGAGTTCTTTATCGTATTTAACAGGATACATTTTAGCCTTTTCTAGATCATAGTTTAGATAGTGGGTAAATGCACAGTACCTTGGAGTAAATCCATGAGTCTCCATAAGCTTTGCTCCAAACATAGCTTGAAGCTTATACTTATCTTCAGAGCTATCATTTATTTTATCGAGAGGAGCTTTAAGAAAAGATGAACTACCCTTATAAGGTCTTTTCTTATTTGTCTTGTAATCGTCAACGTCAACATATCTAACACCATCTATAGTCTCTATGAAACATCTATCTATTTGCGTTACCGGAGTTAGTGATTGGTCCATTGAGTAATCCCAAACAAGAAGTTCTGGATAATACCCATCCTCTAAATCTATTAAACAGTCATGAGCTGACTGATTGTCGTGCTCTTTTTCAAGTTTAATTGTTTTAAACCTGTCTTCTGTAAATGGATTAATTTCATACCCCCTTAAATAAGATACCATCTCCTGGTCCTTATGAAATTTAGTACCGAGAATATTCGAATAATCCCATTCATATGACAATTCACTTACAAGGTGCGTTATATCTTCAGATATATTTCTTTTTAAGAAAGAAGCAACTTCCTCTTGACTTAAGTCATATAACTTACCAAACTCATTTTTTACAAGTGAATTATACGCTTCATCACCAATAAGAAGTTTATATGCAGAACAAATTAACTGATTCTCTCTATCAAACTGTTTTGAAAACTTACTTATTAAAGTAGTCCACCCAATTAACTTATTACCACTTTCCACATGAGTATAGTTATGAGTTTTTTCTGAAAAAATAATCATATTCTTGAAACTTTTTTGTACTTATTTTTGTTTATATATGTATATATAAACAAATTGAAACTCACTAAAGTTCTATTTTTTTGATAAAAAAACAAAAAAATTTAAAAGATAACTTACTAATAATCAATTTGTTATAAAAAATAATTTACATTTTTGCAACAACTTTTGTAAAAATAGATTAAAATTGAATACTGTGTATTATATTTGCAAAATATCTAGAAGTGATAAATATAGTAAGAAATGAAATAAAAGATAAGCAAATCTACAGGTGCACTGATAAGATAAAAAGCAGCAAAGAATACTTCTTAAAAGTTATAAGAATATTTTCAGCAGCATTTTTAGATGATCAGTTTCATTTGACAGACAGAGAGTGTGATTTACTTTACGGTGTTTATCAGTCAATATCTATAGGGGAAAGGGAAATTTTAAAATCAGATATAATTGATATGTTTTTTAAATCTTTCAAAGATAAAAAAACTGTTCAAGTTTGGTTACCTAGAGTTGAAAAGAAGGGATGGATAAGTGAATCAAAGGGTAAATATTATATTGAAGGTGATTTTGAGAAGCTTATTAATTTTAATATCACCGGTTTTACAATTGACTTAATACGATATGAGACTGCTTGATGAAATATTAACACAAAGCGCTTATTTGGATCTTAGTAACTCTGACCCAATAGAGTATGTTGCTATAAGCAATGAGACTTTATCGGTGCTTACAGATGAAATTAGTTGCGAAATAAACGCTGAAGACGTATCATTGCAAGACGTAGAGAAAATGCTTACGTTAAAAATTTTAATAATACCAAACTTTTTCGGTATTGATTATAGATTTTTTAAAGAAGTAAAACATTGAACGTAAGAAAGAATAGTAACTATCTAAGCCAGACAAAAAATCAAGTAAAAGAGGCAGCAGATTTAGTAGGTATATCTGAAGAAGAAGCCGGATTATTAATAGATGAATTCTTCTTAACCTTAAGAGATTTTTTGAATGACGAGAGAATGCCAACTTTTTACGTACCATATTTAGGAAAGTTTAGTCCTACACTTGGGAGTATAAGAAGGTCTTTAGGAGTAACTTTTAAACTTTATAGATCAGGAGCTATACCTAGAGATATAGCCATTTATAGAATAAAGAAGTTTTGGCCTATAAGACAAAGATTAATAAAAGAGAAGCTTGGTCAAAAGCAACATGATTTATGGAGAGATATACCTATGAATTGGACAAAGACGGGTATAAAAGAATACTTTGACCTAGCAGATCAATATTATACAAAGGGCGGAAAAGAAGAATGGGATAAACAAAGGGGTGCGTTTGATGGTAGACTTAGAATACCTAAAACAGATAATGAATTTTGGAAGTAATTAAAAAGTGATGGAATATATTAATAGAGGAAGCGATCATTTAAGAGATAAAACTTGGACCTATGTTAAAAGGTCTAAATTCGCAGGAACAGAAGTAACCTGGGAGAATAAAAGAGAAATAATAAAAGAGAAGGCAAGAGAGTATAAAGAGAAAAATCCTGAATCTTCTGTTGAAGAATGTTTAGAGTGGGGTAGAAGATTTGTAAGAAGAGAGCAAAAGCATTTTAAATCTTACATGAAAGGGTTGGATTCATATTCGTACTTAGGTGGAAGATACAAAGTAGAAGACGAAACAAGATTAGAGCATTTTATAAAAATGGCTAAAATGTTTGAAGACTACAACGCCGAACAACAATTAAATTTAATTAACGAACAAAATAACGAGGAAGAGTAATGGCTAAATTGGGGAAGGATTTTATTGCAGAGCAAGAAGTTAACTTTGCAATATCAGACTCTATATCTACTAAAGGGATTGATGTAGATGAGTTTTATAAACAACTTGAAGATTTTTACAACGACAAATCTTATAACGAAAGATTTGAAAGATGTTCTTTGACAAATAAAATTGGGATAGAGATTTTTAAATTTCAACCAAATAAAAATATAAAATCAAAACTACTTACTGTAGATTTGACAGGATCTTTGCTTTCAGTTGATAATGTTTTTGAATCAACCCATATAGCTAAGATTATTAAACTTCCAAATGATAAGGATTTAATTCCTTATAATGAAGGTGATCTTGTTATTATGAGTTATGCTGATACTGTTGGTCAAGATATTAATCCTGATTATGCATTCTTAATGCAATTTTCTCAGGGAAATCTTGAACCTAAAATGGCAAAATCTATTCCGCCATTTACACACAGATATGTAGCTAAACTGTTTGATAATGTTTTTCTACCACCTCATGAGTTTAATACAAAGTCCGAGAACGTATCAACATTTGCAATAGAACCTTATAGAATAGTTGGAAGATATGAAATATAAATTTAAAGATATTATAAACCCAATAAAATGGTGGGCTTATATAAAATATTTGACGAACAGTATTATAGGAGAAAGGATTACTCCTGAAGATAAACAATGGCAATCTGAAGTAATAGTCTTTAGAGGAATAATGTGCCCAGCATGTAAACAAGCAGGCGCTTGTGTTGACTGCGGGTGTAACTGGGCAGGTAAAAGCGGAGATATGTCTATGGAATGTAGTTTAAAGAATTGGACTCCGGTAAAAGATAAAAATGATTGGGAGAATCAAAAAAGTAAATACCTTCATGGATTAACATTTGGACTTGTAAAAAAGAATGATATATGAGTAATGTTGTTTTTGATAATATGGAATTTAATTTAGGGGATGTACACTATACCACAAAAGTAGACTTAGAATCAAAGTGTATAGAAGGATTTGATAGAATTCACTATGTTAATGCAGGTTGCTGGTGTACAAACGCTAGGTTTGAAGGGGATACACTTAAAGTTGAATTTAATGTTCAAGCCGCTGTTGGAAATCTTCAAAAAGATGAATATAAAACAGTTCCTAAATACGTAGATATTTATTTAGATCCAGGCGTGAACCACTATATACCGGACCCTCAAACTATGAAAATGACAAACAACCCTGATAAAATTGCGATTAAAATCCCAATTAATTTCAGGGCTCATGGGGATTTGGGGTAGTTCTCCCCACACAGTTTTTGGTTATTTTGTCTCACCTCGATGAAGGGCGGTATCCTCTACCGTCCTCATCTTTTTTTAAATGAAAAAGTATACTGAAAAATCAATAGAAAAAAGAAGGGAAGAAAGAAAAGACTTTCCAGAATTTTACAAAAGACACGTTGACAATATTAAAAAAAACAAATTGTGTTGTAACGAATGTGGTATAAATTTGTTAGGAGATGTCAGTGAAGTTGCTCATATATTGAACAAAAGCTACTTTAAATCTGTTTCTATTAATGATGATAATGTAATATATCTTTGCGGGTGGAAGCAAAATAACTGTCACGATAAGTTTGACAGTGGAAGGCAAAGAGATATGAAAATCTATGAAATAGCTAAACAAAGATTTAATATTTTAAAAGATTTAATAAAAGAAAAAATCAATTATAAAATTTGGGATTTATATGGCAGTTAATGTTTTAGATGTACTAAAAAAATTAAATAAAGACAAAGCCGAAGAGGATAAAGTAAAAGTTGCAAGTTCATATCCGGAGGAATACTTTGTAAGAAAGACAATATCTACAGGTAGCCCTTATTTGGATTATAGAATAAAAAGAGATGTAGGTAAAGGCGGATTAGTAAAAGGATCCTTTAATCTCCTAATAGGCGGTGAAGGTTCTGGTAAAACTTCTATTGCTCTTTTAGCTGCTGCTAATGAGCAAAAAGAGACAGGAAACTATGTTGTTTTTTATGATGGAGAAGGGTCTATGAATGACTCATATCTAGATAGATTTGGAATAAATAAGGATCTTCTTATTTATCACAAAGGTAGAAATCTAGAAGATATGTTAGATTACATTGAAGCTATGTCTTTAGCTGACAATGTAGGTATGATAATTATAGATTCTATTCCAATTTTTGTATCATCTGTTGTTGAAGAAAAAAGCGCAGAAGATAATACGATAGGGGTTGAAGCTAAGAAGTTCACAGCTAGGATGGCTATTATAGAAGGTAACTGTAGTAGAAGAAATATATGTTTAACAGCTTTGACTTTCTACACATTAAACCCAGGTAGCATGGGTGACCCAAGAGTTCTAAAAAGAGGAGAATGGCAAAAATATATGTCAAATCTGACTTTGGAATTTACAAAAAAAGATCTTATAAAAGATGAAGACGGACATCCAATAGGCCATGTTATTGACGTAAGAACTAAGAAATCAAAGCTTCAAGAGTATGACGCTAAGGATGCTTTCCAATTAAACTTCTACTATAAATATGGATTTAATAAATACGATGAGTACACATCCATTTTTATAGAGGAGGGAATCATAAATCAAAATGGGGCTTGGTTTAATTTTGCTGATGATGACGGAGTTGAAATAAAATTAAATGGCAAAACTAAAGTTATAAACCATTTAAAAGAAAATGAATCTCACTTTCAATCACTATTAAAAAGAGTTGGAAGATGAGAGACTTAGCTGAAATACTAGAAGACTTTGATAATTTGAGAGCTTCTTTTAGGAATTTTACAAAAAGAGGAGACGGTAATAAATCAACACTTATAGAATTCCAAGGAAGATTTGTAGATTTAAAAGCAGACTTAACATATTGGAAATCTCATTATTTAAATGAGTGGACAAGACGGGATGATAAGGCAGCAACAGCTATAAAATATAGGATAGCTGGTGCCGTTAGTAGAGGTGAATATACGGATCAAACGGGTAAAAAATTAGATAAATGTTCTTTGTCTATAGCTGAGAAAATAGCAGCCGGAACAAAAGAGTATCAGGACTTTATAGAACAAAGATCCCATTATAAAGAATACGCATCTAATTTATCAGATAGGAGGGAAGATATAGTGTCATTCATAAACGAAATAAAAGATAGGTTGAAATGAAATTGCATATTTACTCTTCTAGTTTTAATCCGCTATATTCAGATATACAAGAAATACCAGATATTTATTGTGTAAAAGAAGGAGATGTTATTACAGTAAGTAAAACAAAATATTGTCCAAAACCATGCGACTTTGAAAGGCCGTTTGGTAAAAAGCCATATGAACCTGTTTGCTGCGATAATTGTAAAGAATGACACCGGTAAGAGTAAAAGATATAACTAAAGATTTTTGGAGTCAAAATCAGCAACTAGCGATTATGACTCCTTTTTCTGATTTTAAGAAAAAGAAAGGCTCGTCAAAAGTTATGATGGCTATATATTTAATATATGATAGCAAATCAGATTTTTTAAAAGCCGGAATGACAACTGACGAGATAGTAAAAGACGTAAATAAAAATTATCTTGAAGATGAAAATTTTCCTTGGGAAAACTATCAAGATATAATAGATGCTTATAAAGATAAGTGCACATCAAGACTTCATAAGAAAGTTATGAATATGCTTGATGAAATTGATGAAATTGAAAAATCAAGGTCTGAACTTTCTTGGGATGATCCGGCAGAAGCTGAATTAAAAATAAAATTATTTGATGCTTCTAAAAAATTATATAACGAAGCAATTGAATTACAAAAAAAATTAAACGAAGAAGTAGCTGAGTTGGAATTAGAAGGTGATTATGTCCCTTCTATGACAGAAGAGTTTAGTTTATGATAGAAAGATACGGAGATATAAATAGTGATTTTTATGTAAATCTCTTCCCATATCAAATAAAAAATGTAAATAATTTTTATTTTAGAGAGCACCCTATAAATTTAAATCCAAGAACATTTCTTTACAAGAAATATTGGGGTGATTTTCTAAAGTATTGTTTAGAAGGAAGGTGGATAAACGATGATGGCACATGGGTATTCATGATGCCAAAATTATTTTTTTATATAAACTACGTTGTAATATCGGATGAATCTAGGGATAAAATAAATCCAAGATTAAGAGATATTGAAATGATAATGTACACATACTTTTTGTGTGCTGAAGGTTTCTCAGGTTTTGATGAAGATGACAAGTATACTTGTAATAAGTACGTTGGAAAAATATTTAGCGGAGAAAAGTTACAGAAATACGAACAAGATGAATTAGACTCTGACCCGACTGTAAAAAAAGAAAACGGAGAATATAAAGAATACGTAGATCCTTGGATATATCTTACAGAGACTTATCTTATAACGGATAAAAGAGATAAGCCACTCGGACAAGCTATGTATAACAATGGATACTACAATGTTATGCTTTTATCTGCAAGGGGTGTTGCAAAATCATTCAACACTTTTCTTGGAGACTTTTTTCATGAGTGGTTGTTTGGTAATGTGAGAAGATATGAAGATAGGCATAAAATAAATAATGATACGCTATTTGGTATAACCTCCCCATCAAGCAAGGCATTAACAAGAACCATAGCTAACTTATCTAGATCTTATGTTCAAATGCCTGGGCAGTTTGAGTTTCCAACTAAAAAGAAAGATCGAACTGTAAAATATTGGGGGCCATTCTATAAGAACATAAGAGGTACTTGGACTGTAAGTCAATCCGGATCCAATATACAGCATATTGTAAAGTCTAGACAAGGTAAAGAGCTTATAAATGGATCTCAGGTTAACATATCTCTTATGGGACCTACAGACTATAAGGTATTTGCCGGAGATAGATTTAGGAGAGCGTATATAGAAGAGGTTGGTTTTGCCAATAACTTAAAAAAGCTTTACGCTGCAACTAAAGATGCTATAACATTAGGCAAAAAGCAAGTTGGTCAGCTTTTCATGATAGGAACTGGTGGTGATATGAAAACAATCATAGAACCAAAAGAACTATTTGAAAATCCAAGAGCTTATAATATTTTTCCAATACCAAATTATTGGGCTAAGTCAGAAGGTAAAGAATGCGGACTTTTTATACCTGCATATTACAAATCTGAGCAATTTAAGCATAACGGAAATACAAATCTTGAAGATTCTCTTTTTGACATAGTAAAAACAAGAGAGAATGATAAGGCTATAAAAGATTCAGCTACGTTTGGGATGGATATCATGTGGAATCCAATATACCCAAAAGAATTACTAAGGCCGTCTCACAGATCTGTAATACCCGTACAAGAACTATCTGAACATAGAGAGTATCTTATAATAAATGACATAGCAAAAAAAGTAAATACAGTAGGGTCATTCAAATATGATGCATCAGGAGAAATTAAATTTGTACCTGACTTAGAAAAAACCTTAAATCCAATTTACGATTGGGGTAAAGATAAAGACCTAGAAGATACAACTGGAGCCTGGATTTTATTAGAAGATAGACCTCAGTTTATACCTGACGGATTGTATTATGTTTTATATGACCCTTACTCTCAATCTGGAGGCGGAACATCATTGCAATCAATATTGGTTTATAAGCATAAGTTCAAAGGGCATGGCGATAAATCTTTAGAAGATGCTATTGTATGTTCTTATATAGGTAGATTAGATGATCTGGATAAATCTTATGAAGAGGCTATAAAAGTAGCTAGGTATTTTAATGCAAAAGTATTTCCAGAAATGAATGCAATGGGTTTTGCAGAATATGTTGTTAGGAAAAACTTACAACATATGATGCAAAGAACACCTATAAATATTTTGGAAACAATAAAAGGAAGTACGCATAAGTCTCATAAATCAAGCCCATATATTTTTGGCGTTAGAGTTAACGAGGCTATGAATATATGGAGTATAAATAAATTGGCGAATTGGTTAACGGAAGTAGTTTTAGAGGATGAAAATGGATTTCCATTAAAAAGAAATTATCAAAAGATAAGAGATCTTCGTTTATTATCAGAATTAATTAATTTTGATTTTGAAAATAAACAAGATTTTGACTCTGTTTCTGCATTAATGCTTTTACCATTTTTATTATCAGATTTAGAGGGCAGCGTTGTGGAGATACCACTAGAGGAAGACGATGACCCGTATGCAAAATATAACGTAAAACCTGTTTTCGAAAAAAATTTAAGAGCAAAAATTAACCAATACTGATGACAAATTTATACGACGGTAATATAAAACCTACAGTATCTAGGTACGAAAAAGAGAAAAATAATTTCGAAAGGCAAATTGCCATAATGGATTATTATGACACGTACTATGGAGATTATAGGGATGATGACAAGCTAAAGAAATTTCAAATAAATTACGATTTAGCTAACGGAAGACTTGATACAAAATTGTACGAAGTAGAGGACTTTTGTATGATAGGTCAAGAGAAAGTTACTATATCTAGAGGGGAAATTCCTCACATACCTGTTATAGCTCAAGTTGTAAATACGCTTAGGGGTGAGGAACTTTTGAGACCTTGGAAGTTAGCAGTTGAAGATGAGTCTCCTTTAAAGGATTCTATCCAGACTGAAGAATATAAGAAGATGTTCAAAAATTATATTCAAACAAATATAATTGCACCTATTGAACAAAGAGCTTATGAAAAAATATCTTCTGAACTAGCTAATTTAGATACAAGCCTTTTACCTCCAGAGCAGCTACAACAAATACAAGCTGAGGTAGAGCAGAAAGTGCAAGCTGAATTAACATTCAATACACCTCAAGAACTTCTTGAGTACATGAAGAATGAGTACCAGAATCCGGTAGCAAAACAAGCTCAGGAGATAATGAATTATTTAGATAAGAAATTATCCCTAAAAGAGATAGAAGTTGAAGGGTTCACGCATATGATCCCAACCGGGGAAGAATATTACTATATAAATATAGGAGAAAGAGGTTTAGAATTTGATATGGTTCCTCCAGACTCTATAGCATATGGAGGCCCAGCTGAAAAAGTTTGGGTGCAAGATATGGATTGGGTTAAAAGAGAAAGGTGGACTACAATAACAGAGATTAGGCATAAGTATGCAGAAATACTTAAGCCTGACCACATGAAAGAGCTTGATAAAATGTATGAGCCAAAGTTTGGTTCTAAGCATTATGACAATGACAAGAGCCCTCTTACTAAGAGGTATATGTTTGAACTTTCAAGAGATCCTGAAGGTATTCATGAAAAATTTGGAAGTCAAGATTATAGAAAGAAAGAAAATTTTAATAACATAGCAGCCGCTTACTCTCATATACAAGGTAGATGGGGGTTAGATGTTGATTTTTCTGAATTTGCTATTAGGGAGACCCATATAGTGTGGAGAGAAGATAGGCTTATGTACAGAGTATATAGGCTTGAAGATGGAAAAATAAATAAGTACTTTTTTGACGAGCATTATGTGCCAACAGAGGAAGATCTTGAAGTAAAGAAAATAATAGCTCCAGAAATATGGGAGGGAACAAAAATAGGAACTGAAGATCCTATATACTTAAACATAAGACCTTTAAGAGGCCAATACCCTAATAACAGCGATCCATATACGGTACAACTTCCCTACATAGGAAAGAAGTATAATACATTCAGAGGCAGAAGTAAAAACCTTGCTATAGTAGATTTAATGAAGCAGTTCCAAAGAGACATAGATACAGAAATGGCCGCTTTAAGAAAAGACCTTGCTACTAATATAGGAAAGGTTTTTGTTATGCTTATGAACTCTAAGCCACAAAATATGACATGGAGTACTATGTTGCAAGTGGCTAAGGATCATAACATACTTATGATAGACCCAGTTCAAAAGGGTATGAGTGGTGTAGACCCTCAGTTCATGAGGGAAGTTAATATGTCAAAAATGAGTGAGATTGCCGAAAGGGTTAATCTTATAAAAGAGATGACAAATAACTTATATCAAGTTGCAGGATTTAATCAGAGTAGAACTGGACAAGGCGGTCAATATGCTAGTGCAGTTAATATACAAACACAGCAGCAGTCATCTTATAATCAAACAGAACCAATGTTTGAAACGCATAGGCTGATTGTAGAAAAGGCTTGTGATAGACTAATGAATCTAGCTAGGATTTATTATAAAGACCACCCTGAAGAATTAAGAAATATATTATCGCCAACATCTTATGCTGAATTGGAATTTGGATATCCGTTTTGGTATTCTTATTTTAATGTTAGATTAGAGAACTCCGGAAAAGTTGCTAGACAAGTTGAAATGCTTAAGCAATACATCCAAGCGTTTATACAAAACGGAATGGAGCCTATTGACGTAGTTCATTTAGCTTTAGCCGAGACTAAGAATGATTTGTTAGATATCCTATCAAAAATAGACTCAAGGCAGAAAGAGGCTATGGAAAAAGCTCAACAAGCTCAAGCAGAACAAATGCAACAAGCTTTGGAAGCACAGCAGCAAGAAGCTGAAGCAGAAAGACAATTCAAGATGGATATTAAGAAGATGGAGCTTGAATCAGCAGACGTTAGATCACAAAGAGATTCTGAGAAATTCAAGATGGCTAATGATGTTGATGCTGATGGAAAAGCAGATCTATTAGAATCTAAAATGATTGAGATAGAACAAAGACAAAAGGAGCATGAAGATAAAATGGAATTAGCAAGACAGAAAAACGCACAGACACAAGTTTCGGCTAGAATATAGTAAAAAACATGCCGATTCTCCGATTAAGAAAAAATTTTTTTTGAAAAGTAGCCGATTTTGGCATAACCAGTATTATATTTGCATTTGATATGGAAAGTACCATAGTAGAACAACAAAAAAACGTAGATACCGCACAAGAAGTAATTGATGATTCTTCTATAGAATATAAAAGTGGCGGATTTAACAGGTGGGGAGTAAACGTTGAAAGCGACAGTAGATCAAATAGGACCTCTCAATTTATTGATGAAACATTAATTGAAGATAATCTTGATGATCGACCTGAAGAAAAGGTTGCTCCTAGTACGAATCAATCTGTGCCATCTGATTCAAATGAAGAAGAAGACTCAGAATCTTCTTCAACAGAAGAGCCTGCTATTGATAATTTTGCTTATTATGTAGCTAAGCAAATGATAGAGGAAGGAGCTCTTCCTCCGTTTGAACAAGTAGATGAAGATATAACTTTCGAAGATATCTACGAAAATTACAAGGCTGTTGCTCAAGAGCAAGTTAAAAGCCAGGTGTTATCTGAAATACAAAATACTTTAGCTTCAGCAGGAGTTACTGATGAAAACATCGTTCTTTTGCAAGCCATACAAAACGGAGTTCCTTTAGATGAACTGTATGAAGTTGATAAGTATCAGAAATATGCATCTTTAGATGAAGAAGCTAGCGAAGATAGGAAACTAGAAGTTATTAAAGATTGGTATAGATCAAGGAATTTATCTGAAAGAGAAATAGCTAGAAACCTTGATGCCATAGAGATGTCTGATGAAATAGACACAGAATTTAATGACGCTAAAAACTTTTTCGCTAAAACTATAGAAGAATATCATAACGCTCAAAGACAAGCTGCTTTAGCCGAACTTGAACAAAGGAAAGTTATACAACAAAGAAATGAGCAGATATTAAACACAGCGATAACTCAAGGTATACTTGCTGGTGAAAAATTGACATCAGATCAAAGCCGGCAAATACAGAGTGATATATATGAAAGAAGTAAACATTATAAGATTGATAATCAAGATGTTTATTTGTCTCCATTTGAGGAGTTTTTATATTTAATAAATAATGATTTTGAATTCCAATTATACAACTATAAAAATTATAGGTTTAGGAATTCTCAATCTGAAATTATGAAGCAACAAGCAAGAGAAGAAGCTGAAAAAGATTACTTAGAAGCGTATAAAAAAGCACAAGGAAAATCTGCTTTAAAAGGATCTGTTAAAAGAAAGACCGTTACAACTGAAGATGGTTTGACTGGATACATAAATGAGACAGGCGGAAGAACTTTTGAATTTTAATAAAAAATTGACAAAATAACTTAAAAAACTAAAATTAAAAGAAAATGAGCGGAATTAGAACTAAACCGTTTCCATCGAAATATATTGTCGAGGAGCAGTATGCTAACGATGATAAATTATTTAGTGGACACTTTAGATATGAAAATCTACTACAAGCAAAAGGTGGAACAGTACACGATTACACAGATTTGACAGAACTTGCTAGAGGATTCTATGCGAGAACATCTGAAACCCTTTCTGAAAACACAGCCCCTTGGCTTCAGTGGATTAAGGGTACTGGTGGTATGAAAGATGTTACCACTCAAAAAGTAAGGTGGAGACACTACGGTAAACCAAAGAGAAAGTTTATTTCAAATGGTAATCCAAACACTTGTGAGTACATCGGAGCTGCTGGTTCTACATTTAAAGTAATCTTTGATGTAGATCACTTCCAGCCTTCTGATGAATTGGCACCAGTAGAAAACGGACGAGCAAAGATCATTATTGAGTCTTATGCAAGAAAAGTTGGAGGAGGTTATCAGTATGATGCAGTACTTGCTAACCCTGAAACACACCTTCCTAAGACTTATCTTCAAGGTAAATTCTGGACAAGAGCTGGTCAGTCTTCTGCGTATCTTTCACCTATTACTGGTAGAGCAGGTAGCTTCTCTTTCAGTTCAGGTTTTGCTTATATCGAATTTGAAGTTCCTCTTCACACAATGACTAAGGAGTACTCTGTTGATATGGAGACTCACTTGAAAGAGGGTTCTTTGAAAGTTGGTTGTAAGTATGACGATAACGTTATCGAAGAGAAAATTACAAACAGACTTGAAATTGAATTTGATGCTGCTTTTGAAAAAGAAATGGAGCACATCCTTGTTCATGGAGAGATGACAAATAACAGGGTTGATCCTGTAAATAGAAAGCCAATCACAACTTCTCCAGGTCTTTATGCTTACTTGGAAGAATCTAACATCATTAAGTACAATCCTTTTGTCAACAGTGTTGACATGATTATGGACCTTATCCAAGTTTACTGGTACGATAGAGTACCTACTAGCAAGAGAAATCTTGTTCTTATGACTGGTGAGGCCGGATTGAAGCTTTTCCACAACTGGTTGGTAGAGAAGTTTGGTTCTATGCCCGTTGAGATTGAGCATAACTTTGTACTTGACTCATCTAAGTCTCACGATATGGCTAAGAGAGGATTTGCTCTTGGTGGATTCCAGTTTACTAAGTATCACGTTCAGCCATTCGGTAGCGTAACTGTAGGTCACTGGCCAATGCTTGATGACACATTGTTTGACGCTAAGACTATGCCTGGTAGTATCTACACTGTTAGATCTCACGAGTTCATCGCTATGGACTGGGGTATGGGCGAGCCTAACGTAACTTTGTTGAAGAATACTCAGAGAGATAGAGACTTGATCGTACCTGGTTACTGGTCACCTTGGGGTGCAGTGGGTCTTAAGAACCCTTACTTCAAGACAGTTGGTCAACCTGAACTTGGCGATACTTACTTGGTAAGAAAGAGCCGAACGTTTGGTCTAGCGGTTATGGATGTATCTAGAATCTTGTTATTCAGACCATCTATAGGTTAATATAAATATAGGTAGGGGTTAATAGCCCCTACCATTTTTAAATTAAATTAAAAAAATATAAAATGAAGACTGCTAAAAAAATGACCGCTAAAGTTTCTAAAATGAGCTACGGCGGAAAACCAAAAAAGATGCAATCTGGTGGTAATGCTGTTTTAGTAAAACCTAAACCAAAAAACATGTCTTTTGATGAGGCTGTAAAAGCTGAAAGGAAAAAGACTGTAAAAGATAAACTTAAGGAGTGGCAATCACCTAAGAAAATGATGAATGGTGGTTACGGTAAAAAGAAAATGAAATAACAATGAAACAAGGAGGAGGTTGCGGTTGCAACAAACCGCGTTAGAAAAAATAAAAATCAGGGAATATGGAAACGTTAATAGTAAGGAGAAAAAGTGATTTAAGTAAGATGAAAACTTCTGATGAAATATTTTATCAGGAGCATAAAGACTACACAAAGGAAGGTGATGCCATAGATACATTCTATAAGAACACACAATCTGTTATTGGTACAATGTCGAATTTAACACCACATTGGGACCCAGACAGAGGCGAGTGGTCTTTTTATGGAGGATTTCAAGCTTTATTTGAAATAGCTAAAAAACTTCAATTAAGAGATAAGAATAATGAACTCATACTTCCTAATGAGTATTCTTTAAAGAATCCCCATGATCCATTTTTTGCACACAAAACATTGTGGCAAACTACATTTATGGAGGAGGGTTCTAAATATCTTACAGATGAAACTCCACTTGAAGAATTCTATATGAGAGTTCTAAGAGGAAGAGAGGATATAGTTCAGCCGGATAGAGATCCAGGAGAGCAGTCTGCGTTTTTAACAGCTGGTTCAAAATTAGAAATACTTTCACCAAGAGCTGAGCTTAAAGTACAATCTGACAAGATTGATGATGAAGTAGAAGCTATTCTTCTATATGACTCTTTGAGAAAGAATTATGATAAGATGAAGAGAATAGTTTCGATAACAGATCCTCCATCTTATGATGAAACTTACAATGATCCGGTAGCTATGGCTGCTTTAGTAAAACATGAATTAGTAGATAACACTCAATTCGTAACAAAATACGGAACTACAGCTAGAAAGTATTTTGTGCATTTGTGCAATTTACCAAATGAAGATTTAGAAATCTACAGCAAAGTTCTGAAAGCTGCTCAAGATGGAATTATAAGAAGAAATAGTAAATCTGGGTACACTTTGAAAGGAGAAAAACTTGCTGATGGTTCTATCACTGACGATAAGAAATTAGTTGAATTTTTCCAAAAGGACGAAAATATATCAATATATACTAAATTAGAAGATTTAATAGCAAATAATTAAAAGATGCCTATTAGCGCTAGAAAGCTTGTATACGACACAGTTAGAAAACTGAATGGTTTAAATACTGGGATGGGTCAATCTTTCAGCGTTCTAGATCTTGTTAGTGCTATTAATGATGCGTATGAAATAATTGTTGAAAACAATATAAAGCTCACTGATACTAACTCTTTAGTTAGAGATAACTTAAGAAAGTTAGAAATAAAAAATAAAGAGCTTAAATTAGAAAATAGAGGAGATTATTATTTTGCAGAATATCCTAGTAATCTTTACAAAAGATTAAATCATTTTGCAGAAGTTAAATGCGCTGATTGCAGTAATACAAAGTTAATTATACCAAGATTACTTCAGTCAGACGATATACATGAAGCTAGAAAAAATCCTTACAGAAAATCTAATTTTGCGTGGGAACAATTAATAATGGATGAAGGGGGAGATGGTTTATATATCTATACAGATAATCAAATGGATGTTATAAAATTATCAATTGATTATTATAGAAGAATAAATTATATAGAAGCCCCTAGTTTAGTTGAGTGTAATGATTATGTTTATTTAAATTATGATGATACATTAATAAGTAATGATGTTAATTTTGATTTAGATAATACTTATATAGCAAGAAAGGTAACAGATGTGGCCGTCTTATTATTAAGAACAGATATAAAAGATACAGAAGCATTTAACTTAAAATTACAAAGTATAATACAAACTGACAAAATAACTTAAAAACTAAAAAAAATTTAAAAGAAAATGAGTGCAGAAAAAAGCGAAATCAAAAGACACTTAGTTACGGCTGGTAACTTTGCGTTCGTTACAACAGGTACGCCCCTATATAAACTCGTAAAAACTGGAGAAAAATTTAAGAAATTTTACAATGTTGCTCCAGGACAACCTGTTATGTGGGTTGAAGACAAAGATTGTGGCGATATTCCTACTACAATTGCTCCTGCGAATCTTACTTTAGCAAACCTTGCTAATATAAAGATTGGAGTTGGGTATTCTTCTCAAGGAAATGGTATTACAGATGCTATCAGACTTTTGTCTCCGATAGACATTCAAGGTTGTACCATCGACAAACTAGATGCAACTGATGCTCAGTGTGCAGTTCCTTGGATTAAAGCTATTTACCCTGACTGCGTAAGCTGCGATACAGTTAGTGCTAGAGTAAGAGTTTATGACAATCAGTCAATCTCTTTCTCAGATCATCCTTTGAAAGCATACCAAGAATTTGTTGGTTCTTTCACACCGGATTGTAGCTCTTGCAATGATTGTGAGAAAACAACTACTTGCGATGAGGTAGTTTGTGGATTGGTTGACGCGTTGAATAACGATGTTGACTTGAGAATCAACGGAGATCCGTACCCACACTATTACAACACCGGTCTACAGAGACCTTTCACAGCATTTAAGATTCACAATACTTGGAAGTCTTATTGTATTTCTCCTTCAGTTGGAGCTGACTGTACTGAGTGTAATGCCATCAGCGCGCTTACTACATTCACAATTGATGGTGATGATTTCAACTTCGATTTGACAGATCCGTCAACTTCTGGAGAAACTCTTCAGACTCTTGTAGGTCAACTTGAAACTGCTGTTGAATTAATCAACGAGAAATTCACAGAAGTTCTTGGCAGACATTCAGGAAAGGCATTCCTTTCAAGAGGAGAAGGTAAGTGTTGTCCACTTCAGTTGTTTGTTACAACTTGTGATGAAACATTTGAAATTGCAGGTTTGAACGAGTGTCAAAATGCAGTTGATCAGTGGCCTGATTTTGTATCAAGCGGATACTGTAAGCAGTGCGGATCTACTGAAGAAACAACTACTCCTAACTGCGGTATTGGTGTATTTGTTAAGCCTGATGTAGAGCCTTGTAATTGCTGGGAGCTTAATCAACCTAAGCAGTTTAACAGCCGATGGGTAGAGATTGATGTAATCAGCGGAACTGGTAACGACAATACTCCTAAGTATACTAAAAATGCTACGCTTCTTGAAGGTCAAGTTGCAAGCAACTACGGATCTCAAATCCAATATCTCGAATATGCTCACAATATTGACGCAATCGGTTTTGAAGGATTTGATTATGAAATTGGTAATGAAGTTTCAGGATGGCTTGGAGTTCCTAATAAGAGATCTCGAATCAGAAAGGCTATTACAGCCGACTGTGAAAAGTCATACTGTACTTATTATATGAGACATAAAGGTCAAACTGAAAAAGGACCATTGAAGACGTTCATCAATCTATATATTGACGGATACATTCACGTTCCTGAGAATGACTGGACTACAAAAGCAGCTATGAATACGTTGTTCGATAAATTTGTAGATCTTGTTCCACAAGAGTGCAAAGTTCTTACAAGCGCTAGTTGTTACGTAGATTAAATAATTCCGTCTTTGACGGCTTCCTTACCCCAATCCCAATTGATTTTTACAGGGGCCTAACCAGCCCCTGTTTTTTAAAATCTAAAAATAAAAATTATAATGGATAATATAAAACTAACAGGTAATTCAAAACTCCTGAAAAAAACAAAATCTAAAATAAATCCAAGAGAATTGGCTTTGGCATTGGCGGAAGCTACGGAATGTGGAAATGGAATTAACCCATTGAAAGGTTACGTAGTTCTTCCTGATTTTAATTCTGATTCTGGGGATGTAGATCAAAGAGTAGCTCTTTATATAGTGGACGGTGAACTTGTTATTGAACCGATTGCAACCGCTAAAGCAAACATATCTGCTTTCTGTGGAAATGCGTTTATTAGTGCTACAAGTGTTACATTGACTGGATGTCCTACAGCAGCTATTTTAGAGACAGCTTCTCCATTCCAACTTACAGCCACTGTTAATCCTACAGGTGCACTTCAGACAGGGACTTGGTCTTCTAACGCAACTGGGGTAGCTACAGTAAATTCATCTGGGTTGGTTACAGTTGTAGGCCCAGGTAATGCTACAATAACATTTACTTCCACAGATGGCGGCTTTACAGCTACTTGTGTTCTCCTTGTTCAATCAGTAGGTTAATTTAACTTAAAATAATATAATATGACTAACGCTATTTGCTCCTGCATAAAGCGGGAGGATCAATCATTTGACATCATAATTAATACATATGATTGTAAAGGCTTAGTTATTACTGACTTAACAAATTGGATGGAGGGAGATGGCTATGTCATTCCTAATAAACATAAGGTAACTGTAACTCTACCTTCAAATACAAAGGTAGATATAGATATAATACCGAACTCAACCACTAAAATAAGCGCCAAAGATTTAGGAGGCGGCGAGTGCTTGAGTGACGGTATTTATTGTTTTTATACGGAGAGTTGCGGTTATAACTATTCAAGAAATAAAGCTGTTGTTTGTACTTTAAGATGTAAATTAGATAATTACATATCTAAAGCAAACACAAATGAAGATTGGGATAATATAACAAAAATATCTAATCTCATAAATCTTATTGAAGTAGATGCTGAAATGGGTAATGAGATAAATGCAAAAGAGATGTTTAAGATTGTAGATAAGGAGCTTGATAAGCACTCTTGTACTTGTTATTGCAGGTAATTAAAATACAAAAATAAAAAATAATGGCTAGCATATACTCTTGTTGCAATTGTTTCGGCAACTCCCTCACATTAAATAATCATTGCGCACCTACTACACACTCATGTGGAGATTGCCTTAAGTTAGGCCATATATTAGTTGGCTGTGAAAATAGTATTGCTCCCTGCGATACAGAGAGTACATTAAAAGTACCATTCGATTGTTTTTGTTTCCCATGCGCAAATCCACAATTTAAGATTACAAATCTTAGCAAAATAAAATATGCTGAGGTTATTTCCATAGATAAAACTGGAGTTACAATACAACCAGATGGCACAGGAAAGGCTAACTCAAAAGTTGAGATAGAATTTTTTGCTATGTGTGCAGATGATTGTGATGTTAAATCTGACTTTGGAAGTGTTAGCATTTATCTAAAAGATATTTGCAAGGGAGTGGTATGCCAAGATGGCTACAAGTGTAATGACTGTACAGGAGATTGCGATCAAGTATCGTTTGATTTATCTGGACTAAGACCAGAAGTTGAAACAGAAGAAAATACAAGTGGTTTTATACTTTAAAAAATAAAAAATA
>Ga0316617_100000072_pt1 | contig 20717 bp, 15 predicted proteins | sample OWC_Aug_M1_C1_D2_FD_207801 | JGI IMG/M metagenome (GOLD analysis project Ga0316617, IMG submission 207801) | Wetland soil microbial communities from Old Woman Creek delta, Ohio, United States - OWC_Aug_M1_C1_D2_B | ecosystem: Environmental > Terrestrial > Soil > Wetlands | place: USA: Ohio... | reverse complement strand
AACAGCGTTGTGCACTATTGCCGCGCCATCGGGGCGGATATGATCATTCCTGCAACCACGAACACCGTCTTTCGCACGTATCCCGATGGGGCCATCGCAGCCCCGTATGGCAGCTACATCATTTCCCTGAGCCAGAATGAAGAGGAATTGTGGAGCAACATCAGTCACAAGTATCGGAAGGAAATACGCCATGCGATGAATAAGGGGGTGACCATAAAAAGCGGCATGGAGTACCTGGATATTGCTCACGCGATTGTGCGCAATACGTTCAAGAGATCGGGGCACCCTTTTATGGGATTCGATGAGTTCAAGAGAATGATTCACGGACTCGGGGAACATGCAAGGGTCGCGATTGCTTTTTATCAGGGTGAACCGCAGAGCGGCACCGTATATCATTTTAGTGCCTACAGCGCCTATGCCGTGCACGGCGGAAGCATCCCGAAGCCGGTATCCGGCGCAATGAAGCTGTTGCAGTGGGAATCGATCCGTTCCTTTCGTGATCTGGGCGTCAAGAGGTTCGACCTGGTAGGGGCAAGGGTCAATCCCGAAAAGGGGTCCAAGCAGGAGGGAATCATGCTGTTCAAGCAGTATCTGGGAGGGAAGCCCGTTCAGGGGTATATGTGGAAATACCCCCTTTCTTCCCTGAAATATGCAATTTATTCCCAGGCGGTTCGTTTACAGAGAGGGGGTGATATTGTCGATCTGGAACGACACAAGCTTGTGAGAGATAGTGTCCACGGGCCGAATCCATAGGACAGGGGCCCGTCGAGAGGTCTGACTGTCGGATGGCGTGCAGGTTATGATACCGCTGGAAATACAAGCCTACGAGTCTGATGAGGTGTAATGTGAATGCGACGATCGTACAAGAAGGTGTCCCTTCCCCGTCGGTGCAGATTGAGGATCGATTTGTTGTCGCAAGAGGCAAGTGGTATAAAATGGCGACTGTCTTTGACGAAGAGTGGATCGATGGGGATGGGGTTGCCGATCCCGAGGCGGCCATAAAAAAAATTAAGAATGGGCCGCTGAAAGCGGACATATTTACATTTGCACAAAAGCTGCCGCGTACCGAACCGTTGTATGGGTATTATATGGAATGGGATAATGTGGCGGCGATTCAAACAGATAATTATAAAGAGTGGTGGGAAAATCGGTTACCTCAGGTCACAAGGAAGAGTATCAGAAGAGCGGCGAAACGCGGAGCGACAGCGAGAGTCGTCGAATACACGGATGACCTGGTCCGGGGCATTATGGGCATCCACGACGATACATTGACGAGGCAAGGGGCACCCTTTGCGCACTATGGAAAGCCGTTTGATGTCGTCAAGCGAGAATATGGCACCTACCCGGAGAAAAGTGAATTTATCGGTGCGTATTATGAAGATGAGTTGATCGGTATCATTAAGCTTGTTTATGCAGACAACACGGCGGGCATCATGCAGATTATAACCAAAACAAAGCACTACGACAGGAGACCGACAAATATCCTGATTGCCAAGGCCGTGGAGGTGTGTGAGCAGAAGAAAATATCATTCCTCATCTACGGCAAATATGTTTATGGAAATAAAACGGATAGTTCCCTCACCGAATTCAAGCGACGCAACGGTTTTGAGCAGATCAATTTCCCGAGATATTACATTCCATTGACAATAAAGGGTAAATTCATTATAAAGTCAAAGCTCCATCGTGGCTTGCTAGGGGTACTGCCGGGCCGGGTAATTTCCTCTTTGCGCGCTATCCGATCCGCATATTATGAGAAGATAGCAATACCCTTGATGGCGAGGCGAAAGGGCGATCCATCTGCGAAAAATGAAAAGAGCGCAGGCGGGACGGACGAGGCCGATTGATCAGAAACGTTTCTCCCTGACCGGAAATGATGGAATAAAGCAAGGTGACAGCAACGTGTTCACGGCTCGTTGAATTCGGCACCAGGAATAATGAGAGCAGCCGGTGTAGCTCAACGTCAGAGCGGCTGAATTGTATTCAGCGTATGGAGTGTTCAATTCCTCCCGCCGGCTCCAGCAAGCAAGGGGTCCTCCGGGCCCTACCGATAGACGGACATCAGGAATCGCCGGTGTAGCTCAACGTCAGAGCGGCTGAATTGTATTCAGCGTATGGAGTGTTCAATTCCTCCCGCCGGCTCCAGGAAAAGCCAGGCCACCCGGCCTTCGGATAGACGCAGCATCGCAGCCGATCATCGGCTGAATTGCATTTAACGGATGCCCCCCTCCTTTCACTTCCGTGAACCTTGCAGTCTCGCTGCGCCGCTTCAATCCTGCAGAGTAATTCTACATTGATTATCGGGGAGATCGTATGCCGGGAATCGTTGGTATTTTCGGAAAGGGCGCGTCCGAGTTCATGGGCGAATCGCTTCGCCGGATGACGGCGAGCATGATGCACGAGCCCAGCTATACGTCGGGGACTTACATCAACGAGTCCCACAGGCTTTGGCTGGGGTGGGTCTGTCACGGAGGGTCGTTTGCGGACTGCATGCCGGTGTGGAATGAGACGAAGGAGATCTGCCTGATTTTTTCTGGCGAAGACTTCCTCGATGAGGCCGAAATCGAAAGGCTCAGGGCCGAAGGCCATGAATTTGATCCGGAGAATGCGAGCTACCTCGTTCATCTGTATGAAGACAGGGGGCTCAAGTTTGTCGAGATGCTCAATGGCTGGTTCAGCGGCGTGCTGGTGGATCTCCGCAAGAAGATGGTCGTTCTTTTCAATGATCGGTATGGGCTGAACCGGATTTACTATCATGAGAATGCCAGCGGATTGTATTTTTCATCTGAGGCCAAGGCCCTCCTGAAGGCGTTGCCGGAGTTGCGCTGCCTGGATTTCAACAGCCTGGCAGAGACATTCTCCTGCGGTTGTGTTTTGCAGAATAGAACGCTGTTTCGAAAGATATCCTTGCTTCCCGGCGGATCCGCGTGGATGCATGATGGCAGGAATGGCGTAAAAAAAGCGAGTTACTTCCATCATGAATCCTGGGAAGAGCAACCGGTGCTGAGCGGCGACGAATTTTATGGGAAGCTGGAGAATACATTCGCCCGCATCCTTCCACGATACTTTCGCGGAAAGGGGAAGGTGGGCATGTCCCTGACGGGCGGATTGGACGGACGCATGATCATGGCGTGGGCGAAGCGGGCCCCGGGTAGTCTGCCCTGCTTCTCCTTTGGAAGCCACTATCGTGATTGTGCTGATGTGAAGATCGCGCGCCGGGTCGCCCAGTTGTGTCAACAGCCTCACGAGACGATAACCGTCGCCGACCGATATTTTAAAGAATACCCGGAGTTGGTCGAAAAAGCCGTTTATATATCGGACGGCACGATGGATGTGACCGGATCCGTGGAACTGTATGTCAACAGGCTCGCAAAGCGGATCACCCCGGTTAGACTGACAGGAAATTACGGGTCTGAAATTGTCAGGCGGGGAGTGGCATTCCGGGCGGGCATTCCGCAGGGAGGGATCCTGGAAGAAGGATTCGGCAAGCTTGCTGAGCAGGCTGTCGCAACCTTTGCCCACGAGCTGCAGGTCCACAAACTGTCATTTATCGCATTTAAGCAGGTTCCCTGGCATCACTACTCGAGGTTGTCCGTTGAGCAGTCTCAACTGACCATGCGCTCTCCCTTTCTTGATAATGACCTGGTCTCTCTGATGTACCAGGCGCCGCCGGAACTGGCTGCAAGCAATCGGCTCGCCTTGCGGTTGATCGCGGGGGGCAGTGCAAGTCTTGCGCGGATCCCGACGGATCGCGGTCTCCTGTTCGAGCCGATGCCGCTGGTGACGCGTTGCAGACATATGTACGATGAATTCACGTTCAAGGCGGAATGGGCTTATGACTATGGCATGCCGCAATGGATAGCGGCCCTCGATCATTTCTTTGCCCCTTTCCATTTTGAAAAACTCTTTCTGGGCCGCCACAAATTCTACCATTTCCGGGTGTGGTACCGCGACAGGCTGCATCGGTACTTGCGTGACGTCCTGCTTGACCCGAAAACGCTCAAAAGACCCTACCTGAACGGGTCCCGCCTGGAGAAGATGGTCAACGGCCATATCAGCGGGAAAGAGAATTATACCAGTGCGATACACCGGATCCTGACCAGCGAACTGACACAACGAACGCTGGCGGAGAGAGCCTAGGAATGTATAATCTATGATCATCGTGAATGCCGACGACTGGGGTCGCTCCCCGGCACAGACAGACACGTCTCTTGCCTGCTTTGCGGCAGGCCGGATCACGTCGGTGAGCGCAATGATGTTCATGTCGGATTCGGCAAGAGCCGCGGATCTGGCTAAAAACGCACACATGGATGTCGGACTGCACTTGAATTTTTCTCTGCCGTTCACGGGAAGTTGTCAAAATGAGACGCTGCGGAAGTATCATGACCGCGTCATCCAGTTCACCACGCGAAGCAAGTATGCGCGCGTCCTGTACAACCCGGGTTTGCGGAAAGAATTCCACTATCTCTACCGGGCACAGGTTGAAGAATACTGCCGCCTGTACGGGAGGTCACCGTCGCACATCAATGGCCACTGGCACCTCCACCTTTGCATGAACATGTTGCTTGACCGGATCATTCCGCGCCAGGAAAAAGTCAGAAGGAGTTGGCATTTTCTGCCGGGCGAGAGAAACGTGATGAACAGAACCTATCGGCGACTGATCGACCTCGTGCTGGAGCGCAGGTATCGAACGACAAGGTACTTCTTTTCTCTCGCCCACTGCCTCGAAGAGAACCGCATGACGCTTGTTGCCGAGTTGGCCGCGGACGAAACGGTCGAACTCATGACGCACCCCGCGAAAGAGGCCGAGTATGCGCATCTGATGGGGGAGGAGTATCTCCAGTGGCTGAGCAGACTGAAACTCGGCAATTTTTCTTCCCTGTGAATCGCCTGTTCAGCCGGATGCTCTCACGATCATCGGGAAGGCAATTCATCCAAAGGCGAAGGCTCCTCTGGTGAGCATGGAAATGGTTGAAGAGCGAAGCCATATTAGCGTCTGTATCTGCACGTTCAAGAGGCCACAGCTGCTGAAGCGGGCATTGGAGAAACTGGGGCATCAACGTACCGAGGATCTCTTCTCGTATTCGGTGGTGATTGTAGACAATGATCGGGCGGAGTCTGCAAGGGAGGCGGTAGCGGCGTGCGCAAACGGATCGGCGTTGAAAATCCTCTATTGTGTCGAACCCGAGCAGAACATTGCACTGGCGCGGAACAAGGCCGTTGAAAACAGTTCGGGCGACCTCATTGCGTTTTTTGATGATGACGAGTATCCGGCGGAGGATTGGCTGTGCAATCTCTTCAAGGCCTATCAGACGTACCGGGTGAATGGCGTACTTGGGCCGGTTCGACCCTACTTCGAGCACGAACCGCCGGAATGGGCGGTTAAAGGAAAGTTCTTTGACCGGCCGACATATGAAACGGGTTATAAAATGGACTGGACACAAACAAGAACGGGAAATGTCCTGCTCGAAAGACGGATCGTGGAAGGAATCCCCGAGGTCTTCAACCCTGTATTTGGAACGGGAAGCGAGGATATCGATTTTTTCAGAAGGATGATGGAAAAAGGGCATGTGTTTGTGTGGTGTAATGAAGCGGAAGTCTATGAACTGGTTCCTGCATCCCGCTGCAGCATAAAATACCTCCTGCACCGTGCATCAATCCGGGGGAGCAGCTTCCCGAAGCGCCCCGTGCATCGGATGAGAAATATCGCACGATCAATCATTGCAATCCCCCTTTACTCAATCGCCTTGCCGTTTCTTGCGGTACTCGGGAAGCATCTCTTCATACGGAATTTGATAAAACTGGTCGATCATGCGAGCCGCATTCTGGCTTTTCTCGGGTGGCGCGCGGCAACGGTGAGAGAGATTTGAAGACGATCGGCCGGCAGATGCGATGCGGAAACACAGAAATAGGTTGCAAAGGCAGGCAAACGCCTGCAACACGTTCGAAAGCGGATCCGATGCATAAAGCGACGTCAACGAAAGAGAACCTGCAGGGCTGCCCATAATGCCTCAGCAGCTTGCATTGCTCATTTGCGTCCTTTTCATTCTGTTTCTCTTCGACAGGGATAGGCGGTCTCGCCCCTTCGATTCATGGTCTCTGTGGATTCCCATGCTGTGGGTATTTCTCCTCGGATCGAGGCCGGTTTCCTCCTGGCTGGGCGCAGGAATTGAAGGACAAATGCTGGAGGATTATCTCGAGGGAAGTCCTTTGGACCGGGTGGTCTTCTCCACCCTCATTGGGCTGGGGATACTCGTCCTCCTGCGGCGCAAAGTCGATTGGGCCAGAATCTTCGAGTCCAATAAATGGTTCCTCGCGTTTTTTCTGTACTGTGGCATGAGCGTGATATGGTCAGACTATTCACTGACCGCCTTCAAACGATACGTAAAGGAAGTCGGCAACGTGGTCATGGCCATCATCATTCTTACGGAACATGATCCGGTCAAGGCCATGAAGGCAATCCTCGCGAGGTATTCGTACCTGGCTGTTCCGCTTTCCGTTCTTTTTATAAAATATTATCCGAGTCTGGGCAGGTACTACGACCGATGGATATGGGAACCGATATATTGCGGGATTTCCACGGGAAAGAACGGGCTGGGAGCTGTCGTGATGATCGCCGGCGTGTTCCTGATCTGCGATTTGATGGATATGCTATCCGAGGGGTTCCGAAAGGCCGATAAGGTCGACGTGTCATGCCGCATTGTCCTGATCGGGATGGTCTTTTATCTCTTCAGTTTAGCTAAAAGCTCGACATCGCTTGTTTGTTTGATCATCGGGGTCGTACTTTATCTTCTGCTGCGTTTCACTCCGGCCAGGGAACAGGTCAGATATCTTGGCACGTACGGCCTGGTCATTGGCACTTTCAGCTTGTTCCTCTATTATTATCAGGGTATCTTGGAAGCGGTGGTCGGACTGGTGGGACGGAACTTGACGCTGACCGGGCGAACCGATATTTGGGGTGTTCTGGTGAGCAGGGAGACCAGCGTATTGTCCCTGTTTTTCGGGGCTGGATTCGAGAGCTACTGGTTGACCGACTTTGGAACAGCCCGCAAACTGGGCTTCTATTATCTGCTGAATCAGGCGCACAACGGATACCTGGAGACTTACTTGCAGCTTGGCCTGGTTGGTCTGTTTCTGCTTGTGGCCGTAATTGTCGCGACAGGCGCCAAATTGAAATGGGATATCCTGGAAGGAAGTGCACATGGCATGCTATTGTTGTCATATTTTGTTATTGTTATCTTCTACAACTGGACGGAGGCAATATTTAACAAACTGAGCCTTGTCTGGATGATGCTGATATTATGCGCACTAAATCATGCCGATTTGCCCGGTTCAATTACCGGGGGCACCGTACACGATGATATGGATACGAAATGACTATGCAGGACATTTATGCGCGCATAAAAGGCCGTTGCCATACTCTGCTGGCCGAGGTATTATTCAAGAAGCCGCTCAAAATGAATAACGCGGCTCCTCATGTCTCCTTCACTTTCGATGATTTTCCTCGGTCGGCCCTGCACCGAGGCGGCGATATTCTCGCACAGCACGGCCTTCGGGGAACGTATTATGCGTCCTTCGGGCACATGGGTGAAGAATCCGTTTCCGGTTCATTATTTACGAGGGAAGACGTGGAAATGCTCCTCGCACGGGGCCACGAACTGGGGTGCCACACGTTCGATCATTGCCACTCTAGAGAAACAAGACCGGAAGCGTTCGAAGCCTCCATATTGAAAAACAGGCAGGCTCTCCATGAAGTTTCGCCCGGAGCGTCTTTTAAGTCGTTGTCCTATCCGATCGTCGGACCGCTTGCGGATACGAAGCGAAGAGCAGGAAAATATTTCAGGAGCTGCCGCTGCGGGGGTCAGACATACAATGTAAAAAATGCAGATTTAAATCTTTTGAATGCATTCTTTTTGGAGAGAAGCAAAGGGGATCTGTCTCTTGTCAAAGAAGTCATAGAAAACAATCGCAGAGAAAGGGGATGGTTGATATTTGCTACACACGACATTGATGAAAATCCATCTCCTTACGGGTGCACACCCGCCTTCTTTGAGGAAATCGTCAAATATTCGGTAGGCTCGGGCGCCAAAATATTACCCGTTGACGAGGCGCTCGAGAATATATGCACAGGATCGAACGGGAATTGAATGCTTTGCGTGTGAAGATACTCCCTCTGAGTATACTTCTGGTCAACCGTCCATATCCAGAGGTTCATTGAGAAAGCGAGCATTACGGAGGGAAAGATGAATACTGAAAATATCTCGAGACGGTGGAGTGCGCCTGTTCTACTTTGCTTGTTACTACTTCTGCAGTATATTCTGGCGGGCTCGGCAAGTGCACAGATTATACCAGCCAGCAGGGTGGTCGCCTGGCAGGGAAACGTCGGAGTAACAGGCGGTATTCCTACCCGCACTACGTTGAGAAACTGTGTTACAAGTGATGGGGCGCGCGCTGAAGGCAGCAATACGGCAAGTCAAATCAACAACTGCATATCGAATGCTCCAACAGGGGGTGTGGCCTATCTTCCTGCGGGAAATTATTTGGTGACATCGCCCATTTACCTTCAATCGAACAAGACTCTTCGCGGCGCAGGAATGAACGCCACGATTATTCGTGGTAACGCGAATCTCAACGGAATCATTATCGCATATGGGGGATATACCGATTGCACCGGCGGGGCTGGAGCCATCAGCATAACCTCTGGATATGTGAAAGGGTCGACGCAGATTACTCTTGCGAGTGCATTTACGATTTCGGCTGGGGATTTCCTGTACCTGAGTGAATTGAATGACTCCTCGATCCCGGTTAAGCCGGACGGTGGAAATGGCATATGGCGAGGTGGTTGTTACGGATCAGGAGGGTCAAGAAACAGAACGCAGATTGTAAAGGTGACCGGCAAGAGCGGCAACACGCTGACGGTCAGTCCCCCTTTGTATTTTACCTTTTCTAGTGCAAATAACCCGACGGCTACAAAGACCCCGGCCTATATGCAATACGCCGGGGTGGAAGATCTGACGGTGAAGATCGGAACCGGAACCGGGACGGTGGCAAATATTTCTTTTCAGGGTGTTGCCAATTCCTGGATCAAGAACGTCAAAGTAGAGACCTGTGGCAGACGGTGTATAGCCTTTAACATTGACAATTACCGGAATGAATTGCGGGACAGCTATATTACGGGTTGTGTCGATCGGGAAAACTCGGATACCTGTTATGGGACGGAAATCATGAGTTCGTCGGCGATATTGATCGAGAATAACATATATGACAACACCGCCGATGGCCCTGTTCTCGTGAGCGCTTCCGGAAATGTTATCGGGTACAACTATTTTTACGGAGTTCACAGAACAAACAACCTGACGACGTGGTTCTGGAATGATAACTGGACCCATGGATCTCACTGTTCCTACAACCTCTGGGAAGGAAATCATATGTCAGGGCTCTCATGGGACATCTATTGGGGCAGTAACTCGCACAACACGGCTTTCCGAAACAGAATTACATCTAAAGATGCAACCGTGAATTACAGTGCATATCATCAAGAAGTATCGGCAATTGCCGTCTGTACGGACAATCACTACAATAATGCGGTGGGGAATATTCTTGGTACATCGGGATGGAGTAACACTTATGACGTGAGAAACACAAACGCATGGACAACGAATGCCATCTATGCAACGGCAGTACCGACTACAGATGACATGGCATTCACTACATTTCTGCGGCATATGAACTATGATTATTATACGAACTCTATTAAGACTTGTAACACGTCCGGTGAACCCGGATGTCAGTCAGGAGATGGGAGTAGTACCTTGCCAGATTCCCTCTATTTGGGTTCAAAACCGTCATTTTTGGGGAATTGCGCATGGCCTGTCTTTGGTCCGGATCTGAATCCGATGGTAAAGACGCTTCCAGCCAAGGATAGATTTGAAGGGGGCTCAACCTGTCAGCCCGCGCCCGGGCCCGTGCTGTCAGTAGAACCACCCACAAATTTGCACGTGGTCTTTTGAGACCGGTCACGGGCCCGGATAGGGTGGACCGCGCGAAACAGGAATAAACTCTGCGTGGGTTCCCTATTTGAGCACGTTTCCGTCGCAAAGCCCCCTCGAACGAATCATGAGAGGACTGGTTTCGGACCTTTCTTTTTTTCGCTTCGCAGTTTGGCTACATCTCTGAGCGTGGAACAGTCCGACCGGCGTCCGACATGCTTTCCACCTTTGTCTGCGATGTGCCGCCGGAAATAGAATCCGGATGCCAGTCCGCAGATTCTGTATCTCGAAATCATCTGTTCGTCACATTGAACCATCCCAGAGAGCTATCCGTACAGATCGGGTTGCAGGCAGGAGAAAATAGTATGCGTAGTCCCGCACTGTTTGAGATATAAATGATCGACCATCCAGTGCCGAAAAGATGAGCATCTCAAATAGTGTCTAAAATCATAGAAACCATGCAGACTGCGATACCTCCTGATGAACATGGAAAGGCCAATGATCAAAGCCTGCAAACAAGGGCCGTCAAGGGGGCGGGGGTCAGTGTATTTGCGCAGTTGATGTCCTTTGCCATACAAACCGCAAGCGTCGTTGTGCTGGCTCGATTGCTGTCCCCCAAAGACTATGGATTGGTAACCATGGTGACGGCATTCAGCATGCTGCTCATGAATGTCAGCGTGAACGGCTTTCCAGAGTTCATCATACAAAAAAAGACAATCAGCCACACCGAGCTGACATCCGTCTTCTGGTTTAATGTCATTATCAGTCTGTTTCTGACGATTGGTTTTGTTGCTGCCGGTCCCCTTCTGACGTCTTTCTATGGGAATCCGGAGATCAATATCCTCGCCGCAGCCCTGTCTGTCAGCATCATCCTGCAGGCCATATCGACGACACATATCGCGCTTCTGAATCGGAGCATGGAATACAGCAAAGTGGCTGTGAACCAACTTGCATCGGATTTCATTTCCGTCGTATTTGCAATTCTACTGGCACTGATGGGATACGGATACTGGGCAATTGTCGGGAGACAATTAATGTCGCCGTTCATCATGGCGATCGGCGGCTGGACACTTTGCCGATGGAGGCCTGGGAAGCCCGGGCAAAGCGAATTTGCATTCGACAGCGTGCGCTTTGCACTCCGCGTCTATGGAAACTTTGCAGTCGGCTATTTGGGAAGGAACCTGGATAAAGTGCTGCTCGGTCGATACCATGGATCTGCAGCGCTCGGCAATTACGATCGGGCATACTATCTGTCATCGATGCCGGCGACTCAGCTCGTGACACCGCTGCACAACGTTGCACTCGCAACCCTCAGCAGGATGAGGGATGATGCGGAACGATTTACCCGATATTATCTGTCTGCAATATCGACGATTGGTTATCTCGGGGTGCTTGCCGGCCTCGTACTGACTTTATCCGGAAAAGAGATCATATACATTGTTCTGGGTCCGGGTTGGGAAGAAGCAGGGCGCGTTGTGACAGCCTTTGGGCCGGGAGTCGGTGCAATGATCATTTACGCGACTCATAGCTGGATTCACTTGTCTCTTGCGAAGCCGGAGCGCTGGCTGCGCTGGAGCATCGCAGCCTGTATATTGACAGTGATTCTTTTTGTCCTTGCGGCACCCCGTGGGCCGGTGGTGTTAGCAACCGCATACAGTCTTTCTTATTATGTCTTGTTGGTTCCGGCAATCTGGTACGCCGGCAGACCGATTGGACTTAAACTGGATCGAATCTTCTCGGCCATCTGGCATTATTTTGCTGCGGCAGTCGTGACCTGGCTTATCCTGGCAGGATTCCATGTTTATTCTCCTGACACAGCCAGTTACTTCGAAAGTCTCCATCCCGCGGAGCGGTTAGGCGCGATCATTCCCTTGACGAGCGCCATTTACGTGCTCCTCGTGGCAAGCCTCCAGCGCAATTTGAGTTCGATCAGAAACCTGGTATTTTATGCACGAACAATGCTCTCAAAAGGGAAAAAAAATGAATTGGTATGATATGCAGTGTCTTTCAAGGACGGGGTTATTCAGTTGATCACGGTCATGATCCGGTTATCACCCCCCGAGTTGATCACCCACGCGGCAGCATGAATTCCCTCGATGACAAGGGCTGAATGACCAAAGCACAGCGTACCTTCCAGTTCAATCTATTCCGTGAGATTCCTCCGATCCAAAGTTCATTTTAAACGCACCGCATAAAAAACTCCCCACACAGATATGGCGTTGCAGTCTATAGGGTAAAATCCCATGCTTTTTAATTCATTGATATTTATCCTATTTATCAGCATCGTCTTGCTGATATATCCGAGGCTGCGACTACGGCAGCAGAACCTCTTTCTTCTTGCTGCCAACTACTTCTTTTATGGGTGGTGGGATTGGCGCTTCAATATTCTTCTTTTTGCATCGACACTTGTAGACTTTATCACGGGGCAGAAAATCCATAAGTCAGACACCGAGAAGCACAAGAAGCGATGGCTCCTCGTTAGCATTGCATTCAATTTGGGCCTTCTTTGCTCCTTTAAGTATTTCAATTTTTTTATGGATTCCACGGCTGCATTGCTTCAATCTTTTGCCTTGGAACCGCATCTGCCGGTACTGAGAATCATCCTTCCCGTCGGCCTGAGTTTCTATACCTTCCAATCCATGGGTTACATCATCGACATCTATCGCGGCAGGCTTGCGCCGGAGACGAATTTTGTCGATTACGCCGTTTTTGTCTCTTTTTTCCCGCAGCTTGTTGCGGGACCCATTGAACGAGGCGGTCACTTACTGCCGCAAATCCGGAGTAAACGTGAATTAACACGCGGAAAAATGATAGCCGGGCTGAATCTCGTTCTGCTCGGCTTTTTCAAGAAAGTCGCCATCGCGGATACTCTTGCGCCTGTGGTCGATAACATATTTGCCATGCCGGACGTGATGTCCAGTGGGCAGCTCTGGACCGGTGTCTACGCGTTTACGTTTCAAATATACGGCGATTTTTCCGGGTATACGGATATTGCACGGGGAATCGCCCTGATTCTCGGTTTTGAACTCATCGAGAATTTCAATGCTCCATACCTGAGCCGGAATATTACGGAGTTCTGGCGTCGCTGGCACATTTCCCTTTCCACGTGGCTGAGAGACTACCTTTATGTCGCGCTGGGGGGTAACCGCTGCGGTCGGGAACGGACGTATGCAAATCTGATGATCACGATGTTTCTCGGCGGCCTGTGGCATGGCGCCGCTTGGCACTATGCAATCTGGGGTGTATTACACGGGATTTACCTCGCGGTGCATCGCATGTTTCTCGGGGGGGAAAAGGCGTCGCTGTCGTGGCCGCGAACTATACCCGGCTGGGCAGCGGATACTGCGAAGATCATCTTTACATTCCACCTTGTGGCGCTTACGTGGATTCTGTTCAGAACCGATAGTGTGAGCAACGCGCTGGTGTACATGGAGCGGTTGTTTCTTTTCCAGAATATGGTTGATTTGCAGGCATCCGTTATCTTTGCGGCCTGTCTGTTGATCGCCCTTGATGGGGTGCAGGTGTGGAGCGGGAGCCACACATGGCTCACCGACAGACACGGTGTCAAGATCACAAGATATGCCGTTGCTCAGCTGATGTTCGTCTGCACTCTTGCAGCAGCCATTGCTCATTTCAACAAAATAACCCCGTTTATCTATTTCCAGTTCTGATCCCTTGAGGTGCGCGCATTGTTCGGTAATTCGGTCTGGGTGAAGCGATTGCTGCTCTTTGCGATACTCACTCCTCTTTCCCTGCTGGGGGGGGAGCTGTTTACGAGAATTCTCTTACCGCAGAATGTGGATCCCAAGATGAACATTTTCAGAGCGGATCCCGTCGTCGGCTATATCTATGAGCCATACGCGGAAAAACGTGAAAAAGGCAGGGAATATAACGTTCTTTATCAAATCAACAGCATCGGCCTGCGGGATCGCGAATACAGCGGCAAGGAAAAGGGCCTGGTCAGGTTCCTCCTGCTGGGGGATTCATTCTCGGTCAGCCATGGGCTCGCCATCGAAGAAAGCCTTTCTAGGCAACTGGAAGGAGCGCTTCAGGCGATCGCCGGCTCGGACAAAATCCGTGCGAAGATTGAAGTGGTCAATGCGGCGGCCGGGGGGTATTCGCCCTACAACTACTGGAAGGCCTATCGACGCTGGGCCGATGTTTTCAATCCGGATGTCGTCGTTGTTGGGCTTTCGCCGGATGATCATGACTGTGATAACGAATATTTGAGCTATTATATTGAAGAGGGGGAAACGCTGGCAGTCTACCAAGACGGTAAAGGCTCACGGAAACTCTGGGGGAATGACCTGTTGAGGTTGAGAAAATGGCTGTCCTGGAACAGCGAACTGTACATCCTGCTGCGAAATTTCTTATACTACAACGACATTGTGGGGACGGTGAGTCTTTGGCTGGATACTCACCAGGATATTCATTACGGTCAGCTGGAGCCGTATCTGGTGCCCCAAACGGAAAAAATGTCAAAGGCCTGGGAAAAGACGTTCTCATACCTTCGATCCCTTCATGATGAAACCGCAGCGGACGGCGTCGTGCTGGTGGTATTACCCATTCCACTGAAGCTGGAAATCAGTTCACAGGAATTTGAGCGTGAATTGAAGGCGGGTGGCAGGACGCCTGAGGAAATGGATATCGATCAACCCCTGAATGGGATTTCTGCGTTTTGCAGTGCAGAGGCCATTGCGGTTCTCGATCCGCGACCGGCGCTGCGGAAGCGCCATGCAGAAATGCCGTGCTACTTCGTTTACGACGGACACTGGAATGCAGAGGGAATTCGATCTGTGGCGGCTCACCTCGCGGAGCAATGGCGAAATCTGGGGCTCCCGCCTTGGCAAAATACCTCTCGACAAAAGCAGGGTAGAGATGCCCCTACGCGGTAGGCGAGGGGCTCGGCAGATTGACGGGGGCAATCCGCTGTGAGTAGGTACATCGGCGGAGGATCGTTCTTGATATAGGCGGACATCAACCGGCTCCGGAATTGGCGATGCTTGAAAAGAGATTGAAACAGTCAGCCGAACAAATCATTCGTGGAGAATGAGACTCGGCTAAGGAAAAAGAGATCATGTCAGATGAATAGTCCAACGGCTTGGTCAGTCGAATATTTAATGGGTAAATGGCATCCCGGATTTCACGATGATTATTTCATCGGCTGGCTGATTACGGGCTCCTATTTTGCCTGCGGACTGTTGGCGGCATTGATCGCTACGTTCCACCGTCAAATGGAGGAGAAACTCGCAGTAAAATTCTGGCATGTGGTCAGTCTCATCATGGTTTTGCTCGGCTTGAATAAGCAACTGGCCCTCCAGATATTACTCACAGAGATTGGGAGGCACATTGCGCAAACGCAGGGCTGGTATGATCAGCGACGTATTTTTCAATTTTCGTTTATTGTCGTGTTTGCGGCGACGTTTACGACGGCGTTCATCTGGTTTGCAAAGAAATATCGCGACTCATTCCGGCGTTACATGCTGGTTTTCTGTGGATTGTTTTTTCTTCTAGGATTCGTCATTATGCGGGCTGCCACATTCCATCACTTTAATGAGCTGATCCAAATTGAATTATTCTATGGGCTCACGATGAACTGGGCGCTCGAGTTGACGGGGATCTACATGATTATCCTTGCAGAGGTCAGAGAAATTATTGTATCAACGCTCAAAAATAGGGGATGAATGGGAGGAAACGTTTGTTTGAAACGAATGCCGTAAAGAGGCATCGAGAAAACGGTGATACTCTATGGGGAATCGCTGAGTAAAATCCGCGGCAGATTCGAGGCCGAAAGACAGGCGGGATTAAATCCCGCCTTTTCTATTTCGTGCGTATCGGCAGGTTGGGTTGATCTGCTTATTTTCCCACGGGGCTGCCCCCCGGCATGGACGCGATGCCAGCGGAGGCGATCTGAGAGACAATCATCCGACACCTGCCAATGGAGCGCCGCGTCGCTTCGACATCAGCTTGTAAGACTGTTTTCACGAAAGGGAAGGGGGCTGAATCCCGGTAGAAGGGGGTTCAGCTTTTTTTGTTTTCGGCAGGGGGGGGCTGCGGGAATGAGAGCCGACCCTGTGATTCCTCTTTCTCGGCGAGCCGCTCCTTCAGCCGTTCGACCTGGGCCTCCATCTTCGCCCGGCTGTCGTAGCTCTTTTTCATCTCCCGGAAGAACTTGGTGAAGACCTTTTCCAGGTCTTCCCGGTTTCCGTTCCGGGCCTCCAGCTCCTGCCGGAGGTTCCGGGTCTCGTTCTCCTGCGAGGCCAGTCTCTCCTCCAGGGTCCGGATTCTTGCCTGCAGGTCCTCCAGAAGACGCGAAGCGGCTATCGACGCCGGGTCCCCCTCCTTCTCCTCTTCGTCGGGGAAGGTATCCTGCCCTTTGCCCTTCGGGGCCAGATTTCTGGCCTGGGCGACGGCATCGATCAACTCAGGGCCAATCACGTTTGCATCATCGGCATATCCGTACACGAATGCAGAGTCGCAGAGCGTGTTGATCAGCCGGGGGATGCCGAGGGAGTGTTTGTAGATGGCCCTGAGGGCTTCAGAGTTGAAGATGTTGAGATTCTCGGCGCCCGCAACCCTGAGTCGGTGTTGGATGTAGTGCTCGACCTCCTCCTTGTCCAGGGCTTCCAGATGGCAGTGCACGGTAACCCGCTGGACAAACTGCTCCAGGCGCTTCTGGTGAAGCTTATCTCTCAGTTGCGGCTGGCCGACGAGAATCATCTGAATGAGATGGTGCTTTTCGGACTCCAGGTTGGAGAGCATTCGAATCTCCTCCAGCGATCTTTCAGGAAGGTTCTGTGCTTCATCGATAATCAAGATTACTCTTTTCCGTTTTGCGTACTGTTCCAGAAGGTAATTGTAGAACCTGGTGAGCAAGGCCGTTTTGTCGGTAGTCTCCGTCTGAAGATCGAACTCCTGACAGATCATCTTCAGAAGTTCCTGGGGGTGGACGAAGGTGTTGTTGATGATGCCGACATGAATGGTCTGGGGAATCTTGCGCAGGAGATAGTTGATCAGGGTGGTCTTGCCGGAGCCGATTTCGCCGGTCACGACGACAAATCCCTTGCTCTCCTGGATGGCATACTCCAGGTGGGAGTAAACATTCTCGTGACCCGGGCTCATATAAAGGTAATCCGGGTCCGGGGTCAGGTTGAAAGGTTTTTCCTTTAATCCGTAAAAAGTCTCGTACATTCGCTCTTCGTTCCTTTAATCCAGCGATTTGTTAAAGACCGTTCCGATGATGGGCTTGTTTTTCATCATCTCCATGACCTTGATCAGATCTTCTTTCTTCGTTTTCTCCGCTTCCACGACGATGAGGATTCCATCGACAAAACTGGCAAAGACAAGGGGGTCCGCAGAAGTCAGAACGGAAGCCGAATCGAAAATAATGAACCGATCCGGATATCTGTCCTTCATCTCTCTGAGCAGCGCCTGCATTCTCTGGGACCCGAGCAACTCCGCCGAATTCGTGCGGGGAGTACCGCCGCGAAATATCACAATCCTGTCCATCCCGGGGTTAATGAGGCAATCGGTCAGCGATGCTTGATTGACCAGATAATCCGACAATCCCAGCCCCTCTTCCAGCCCCAAATATTTATGGATGCTTGGATTCCGGATATTCGCATCTACCAGGAGAACGGTTTTATTAAACTGGTGTGAAAAGCTGATGGCAAGGTTTAAGGCGGTCAGTGTCTTCCCTTCACCCGGACCGGGACTCGTGACCAGAAGGACATTTTTCCCCTCTTCGCTCATCTGGTTCAATATCTGTGTCCGCAATATTTTCAGACTATCCGCTTCATCCCTGGTACAGACTGAGATCACCCTGTTCTGATGTAAAAATTCCGGGTTGCAGTGAATCACTTTTGTGGCTGTATAGACAGGTTTAAGTGGTTTGTATTTCGCAGGGGATGCATCCTGTTGGATCACGCTAACTGGCGATGCGGGGAATCCGTCGTTGTGACCCGTTGTTTCAAACTGTTCTCCCCTCGCTTCCCTTGCTTTCTCCATTGCTTTTCTTAATTTGCTCATGTTCCGGTAATCCTTTGCGTTGGCCCCATTAGGATCCGATCTATCAGGATGAATGACCGGTATTCCGTATTCTAACTTGTTTTGGTCTTCCCTGAAAGTATGGACGCCCTGTTTTTCAAATCCTCAACGATCCTCATGATAATTCCGAGCTTTGCCTCGGCCTTCTTTTCCTCGTCTGTTTTCACATAGGGCAGCACGGTCAAAATTGGCAGCTTCGTTATTTTCTGGAGTTGCTCGGCCGATTTTATTGAATGATCAGCGTTTTCTACCAATATGGATGCGAATAGCCCGGCACACAGTGCAAGGAAAAACCCGCCGAGCAACAGTTTAAGCTTGTTCGGTTTTTGTGGCTTATGAGGTACTTGAGGCTCCTCGATGATGACGAACCTTTCACCGAGCTGAGTGTCCTCGATTTCTTTTGCAACTTTTGCGTCGGTCAGCTTTCCCAGTGTATCATTGTACTGCCGGGAAGCGCTTTCATATTCCTGGGTTAATTTGCTGTATTCCGACTGTACCAGTGAGGACATTTGACTTTTTCTCGAGTATTCATTTATTTTCCTTTGGATCTCATCCCTCTTTCTGATTTGTCGATTTATTTCATCTTCTGCAGAATTCGACTTTGCTCGGCGCAAGTTTCTTTTTTGCTCCTCTAGCTGTCGGGATAAAACGGATATCTCTTCCGAAAGTCGCTTTACCTCCGGATCATCGGTTCCGGAGTTCTTTTTCATCTCGGCATATCGGTTCCTGAGATTCTCGAGTTCATCTTCCTTCCTGCTCACCTCATCGGATACTCCCAGCTGATTTTCAAGCCTCTGAATTTCGCCTTTCGTTTTTCTAACATCGGGATGCTTATCCGAATATCTGGACTGCAAGCTGACCAGTTGTGCGCGCAATTGAGAAAGGCGAACTAGCGGATCGTTAGTTGCCTGATCGCTAGATGGCGCAGCACCTGCAGGAAATTTTGAAACCAGCTGTCCGGACGATCCTGCTTTTATTTCTTCCAGCTGCTTTATTTTTGCATTGACTTCCTCAAGCTGTGTATTCAGGCGGTAGGTTTGTTCGAGATTGAAAGACATGTTCTCGGGAAATTCGCCGGCATGAGCTCTTTTGAAGTCGTTCAGTCTTTTTTCGACAATATTCGCCTGTTCCTTTAAATGATTGAGTTTTTCCTTTAACACCGCTGAGGTTTGTGCAGTGATCTGCTCCCTTCTCTCCATATTTTTTTCGACATATAGCGAGGAGAGTTCTTTTGCAACCTTATAGGCTGTGGATGCATCCTCGGATGAATAGGAAAGTTTAAAGGCAACCGTCGTCTGAACAGGACCATATGGTTTGGGATCGAGATCCCCTGATCTGATGGTCTTTAGGTCTATATTCTTCCGCATTTCTTCCAGCGCGGTATCCATTGCACGTGAATCTTCAAGATTGGGGTGTATATTGAGTTTCTTGTGAATTTGTATCAATTTGTCTCTTGTTAAAATCTGCTGCGTGATGACCTGCAATCGTTCCTCGACAAGTCCCATGGAGACGCCTTTCAGCAATTCACCGGCTATTTGTCCTTCTATTAAAATCGTCGCAGTGGATACATACACCTTGGGTGAGAAAAGAGCGAAGAGGACCGATCCGGCAAAAACAAGAGATGAAATGACAATGAATATCTTTTTCCGCCTTCTGATGAACCCTTTGACAAATTTGGCGTCAATCTTTTCCGGTTGTTCGCGCACAGGCACCATGTTTCCTCACGAAAGAACGATTTGCTATGAACTGTTACAGCCTATCACTTGACCGCAATTTCACTATGATCTTCATGCAAAAAATACGCCCCTATTTTTCCTGAATTCTTAAAAAAATCAAGTGATTATTTAATGTCATCCATCACGATTCGCCATTTAAATAACCGCTTTCATTATAAATATGTGAATATATCATACATTCGTCGCATTTTTCTGCTCCGGAAAAATGAAGATAGAATCGCTCAGCCACTTAACATTACGGTAGAAATAGACATATCTCTTGTCGCTAAGCCTGCAAACAATGTAGCTTCACAGAGGAGATACTACATGGCATGCAGGAAAGAGACGTTTGGCTGGCGCACTTATCGTAGAGCAACATTAAAATGGGTTTTATACACTGTGCGTTCGCAGCAGCATTTTGAGTGCCTCCAGTGTATCCGCCTCCTCGGGCGGCTTGTCCTTCCACTTCACGATGCGGGGCGAGCGGACGGTCAGGCCCGATTTGCGTCGAGCAGACGTCTCGATGCCGTCGAAGGCGATCTCGAAGACAAGCCGGGGGCTCAAGGACCGCACGGGGCCGAATGCCTTGAGGGTGTTCTGCCGGACGAAGGCGTCGATGCGCCCGATTTCCTCATCGGTGAGCCCGGAGGCGGCCTTCGCTACGGGGACGAGTTCGCCTCGGCGCCACACGCCGAAGGTGTAGTCGCTGTAGAGCCGCTCATGGCTTCCGTGTCCCGGCTGGGCATAGATGAGAACCGCATCCACCGTGTAGGGATCGATCTTCCATTTCCACCAGCTGCCCCGGTGCCGGCCTGCCTCGTAGGGGGATTCCATGTCTTTCAGCATGAGCCCTTCGGCTCGCACGGTGCGACACTCGCGACGCCTGCCGGTCAGATCTTCCCAGCTTGCGTCGGCCAAGATCTCCGACAGATGGAACCGGTCCCGGGAGCCGAGCTGCCCGAGAATCCTC
>Ga0316617_100000071_pt1 | contig 20745 bp, 17 predicted proteins | sample OWC_Aug_M1_C1_D2_FD_207801 | JGI IMG/M metagenome (GOLD analysis project Ga0316617, IMG submission 207801) | Wetland soil microbial communities from Old Woman Creek delta, Ohio, United States - OWC_Aug_M1_C1_D2_B | ecosystem: Environmental > Terrestrial > Soil > Wetlands | place: USA: Ohio... | reverse complement strand
ATAAGGTGGCTCTCTTTACCAGTTTAATCTTTATCGCCCATCCGATTCAGACCCAATCGGTCACCTACATTGTTCAAAGGATGGCCAGCATGGCCGGGATGTTCTACCTCCTCTGCTTGGTCCTCTATATCAAGGGAAGGTTATCGACGGGTTGGCCTCGGGTTTTCTATTTTGGAGGAATGGTGCTGAGTTATCTCTTGGGAGTTTTCTCAAAAGAGAACGTGGCCATCCTCCCCTTATTCGTTGCTCTCTATGAATTCTATTTTTTCCAAAATTTAGACCTGAGCCCGAGGGGGAAAAAAATCCTTTTGGCTCTCATTGCCATTCTCCTTGTTCTCGGGATCTTTGGATTCATCATCTGGGGGGAAAGATATATCAATGTTATCATAGAAGGATATGCTTATCGCACGTTTACGATGTCGGAGAGGGTGTTGACTCAATTTAGAATTGTTCTCTACTATGTCACGCTCCTTCTTTACCCCCATCCCTCTCGTCTCAATCTGGATTACGATTTCCCCATATCCAAGACGATTCTTGATCCGCCCACGACCCTGATCTCTATTTTGATTGTCGCTGGGCTCATCGGGTATAGTATTTGGACGGCAAAGAAGCGGCCCGTGATCTCCTTCTGCATTTTATGGTATTTTGGAAATTTGGTGATCGAGTCCTCCATCTTTCCTTTGGAGATGGTCTATGAGCACAGGCTTTATCTCCCGGCTGTAGGCCCTTTCATTCTATTTAGTTTATTCGTGGTAAGGGGAGTAGAGAAATTGAAATATAAATTTCCTTTCTTAAAACCCGTTATGAGGGTTGATCAATCGAACCCCTGATACGAACATGAAGACGTTCGATGGTAAGATCGTTGACTGGCTTATCTTATTTTTCATAGTCCTCTTCCTGCTGCTGGCCAGTTATGAACGAAACGCTTTGTGGAGAAATGAGGTGGCGTTATGGAAAGACTGCGTTAAAAAGTCCCCTGAGAAAGAGAGAACTCACCACAATTTGGGTTATGCGTATCACGAACAGGGAAGGATGGATGACGCCCAAGAAGAATATGAAGAGGCATTGGACTTAAATCCCTACTATGCCCTATCGATGTATAACTTAGGTTTGGTTTATTACAAAAAGGGGCTTCTGGACGAGTCGATTCATCATTATAAAAAAGCGATCGAATTGGATCCAACCTTTTCAGATTCCTTTTACAACCTTGGTCTCGCCTATTATCAGAAGGGACTTTATAGGGAGGCGGTTGACACCTATGAAAAACTTTTGGAGGTCAAGCCTGACTACGAGAATGCTTATGTCAACTTGGGGCTTGCCTATAAAGGATTAAAAAATTGGGAGAAGGCGATTCAATCTATTCAGGAAGAATTGAAAGGCCACCCCGATAATGGTAATGCTTACGTCGAATTAGGGTGGCTTTACAAAGAACGGGGAGAGGTTCCTAAGGCGCTCGCCAATTTTAAGAGGGCGTTGGCTTCCCCAAGTTTATCTCAAATTGAAAAGGTTCAAAAAATGGTCTCCTCCATGGAGGCAGGCCAGACCCGATAGAGAGGTGCAGGACCTTGGAGGGAAAAACAAAACTTCACCTCGCCAAGATCATGATGAATTTAAAAATGGCTCTTTCCTTTCGATGAGTCCTATTTAAAAGTGCGACTCGGCAGTAATGTCTCTCTTTTTATTTCGTTGATTTGTTTAAGGATGATCGGGGGGATAAAGTCATTGAAATACAAGCCCCCTCTCAAAACCCAAGAATGGGTTTGATGAATCGAGAACTTCATTGGAATATGGAAAAGCGTGAGAGTGAAATAGTCGATGGGTTTATCTTATTTCTCCTCATCTTATTCCTATGCCTAGGGACTTTTCATCGAAATTCTCTTTGGAACGACGAAGTGGCGCTTTGGAAGGACTGCCTTAAAAAGTCTCCTCAAAAAGAAAGGGTCCATCACAATTTAGGGTATGCCTACCTTCAACTGAAACAATGGGATGAGGCTGCAAAGAAATTCGAAGAAGCCTTGCAGCTGAATCCTCGCTATGCGATTTCGATGTTTAATTTGGGCTTAACCTATTATCGAAAGGGATCTTTGGATGAAGCCATCGATTGTTACCAGAAAGCGATCACGTTGGATTCCACGATTCCCGAACCCCTGTATAACCTCGGAATTGCTTACTATGAGAAAGGACTCTATCTTGAGGCGATTGAGGCGTATAAAAAATTTTTAGATCTGAAACCTGATCACAAGAATGCTCGCGTTAATTTAGGGCTTGCTTACAGCAAATTAAAGCAGTGGGAGCTTGCGATTCAGACCTTTAAAGAGGAATTGAAATATTATCCAGATAATTTTTACGCTTATGGTTATTTGGGATTTATTTATATGGAATTGAAAGATTATCCGAACGCCCTTTATTATTTTAAGAAAGCCCTCACTTATCCTGACCTACCTGATGCCGAAGGGTTTCGGAAAGCCATTACTTCCATCGAAACGGTCCAGAGACAGAGGGAGGGGAAATAGAATTGATCAGAAAGGTTAACCTTCATCCCATCGAGACCGCAATCTTTATAACCGTTATCCTTCTCCTTTCCATCGGGACCTATTCAAGGAATAGACTTTGGAATAACGAGGTTGAATTCTTAATCGATTGTGTGAAGAAATCCCCCAATAAGGCTCGGCCTCATTCTAACCTTGGAGTCGCTTATTTTTATGAGGGGGCATACGATAAATCGATTGAGGCAGCCCAAAAGGCGATACAACTCGATCCGAAATGGGGGGATGCCTATTATAACCTTGGTCTCACCTACCAGAAAATGGGAGATCTCAATAAGGCGGTTGCAATGGAAAAAAAGGCCCTCGAACTGGATCCCACTTTAGAGATGGCTTATTATGCTCTCGGGGGGATCTATTTTGAGAAGGGTCAGTATGAAGAATCTGAGAAGGCCTTTCAGAAATTTCTCCAGATATACCCTTACTTCCCGGAGGTCCACAACCTTTTAGCCATTGTCTACGCCACCCAAAAGAAGTTTGATAAAGCTGTTACAGAATTAGAATGGGAGGTAAGAATTAACCCCTACCACGTCCTGGCCCACCTCAATCTGGGGCAAGTCTATTGGTATGAATTTCAGAACAGACAGAAGGCCATCACCCATTTAAAAATTGCTTTAATGTTGGACCCCTTACTACCAACACGGACAGAGATTCGTAAACTTGTCCGACTATTGGAAGGACTCCCGTAATGGTTCCTTTAGGTTTTTCCCCCAACTGTCAGACCACTGCGATGGGCATTATGCCCCATCAAGACATTGAAAGGGCTCTGGAAGTTGCCTTGTCTCTGGACATCCCATTTTGGCCCCAACTCCCCAAAGTCAGTTACTTCGAGGACATGTATGTCCAGGCTTTAGAAAATTTTCCAGGGGTGAGGATCGATCCGGATCATCAAAAAATCTATTTCGATCGTTCCCGTTTTTATGAAGAACTCCCCTCCTATTTTGAAAAGGCCGAGGATCCCCAGACTTTCAGATTGACAAAGGAATTTTCCCTTGTTTACCGTCAGTTTTTGGAAAGAGACCTTTCCCATTACCCAGCCATCCGGGGACAGATGATCAGTCCGATCAGTTTGGGATTGAAGATCGTGGACGAAAACCAAAAACCGATTATCTACCATGACGAAGTCAGAGAAGTCCTCTTTGATTTTATCCAAAAGAAAGTGAATCAACAATACTATGAGCTGAGAGAGAAAAATCCCAATGCCTTTGTCTGGGTGGATGACCCGGGATTGGCGCTCATCTTCAGTGCGTTATCAGGCTATAACGAGGTACAGGCGAAGGGCGATTTAAACCGATTCTTAGAGGGATTGGAGGGGCTGAGAGGGGTTCATCTTTGTGCCAAACCGGATTGGGATTTTCTCCTCCGATCAAAAATGGATATCCTTTCCTTCGATTCCTTCAATTGTGGCGTGGTGATCGTCCATTACCCATCGTTAAAAGATTTTGTGGAGAGAGGAGGAATTATTTCTTGGGGGATTGTCCCTACTTATACAGAACTTTTAGAACAGGAGACCATTCCCTCTCTTATGGAACGGCTCGAGACTTTTTGGGAAGATCTTTTCCGGCAGGGGGTGGACCAAGCAAAGTTACTTCATCAATCCCTCCTGGCGCCAGCCACCTGCAATCTGCTGAATCCTGATAAAGAAAGAACCGTAGAGAAGGCGTTCGAGGTGCTAAAGGAGTTGTCGAGAAAAATACGAGAGAAATACCTCCTTACCAGAAACCATGAACAATGAACGGTGAACTATGAATCTTTGTTCATTGTCCATCGTTTGATGTTCATGGTTCAATCAAGTCGAATGGAGTGTAGGATGAAACAAATTGGGATTATTGCCAAACAGAACAAACCGGAAGCCCTACCCATTGTCAAAAACTTGGTCGCATGGCTCCAGCCTAAAAAGATTGAAGTGTATCTTGAAGAGGGGATGGTAAACCTGTTTCGTCCTCCCCTCGCAGGACCTCATTTGCATCCTATAGGGAGAGAAAACATCCCAGAACATGTGGAAATGATTATTGTCCTGGGTGGCGATGGAACACTTCTGAGTGTTGCTCGTCTTGTAGGAGACCGCGAAGTCCCCATCCTCGGTGTCAACCTGGGGGGGCTCGGTTTTTTAACAGAGATTACACTGGAAGAGTTGCATCGCGTCGTGGAAAGGGTGGTCCAAGGGGACTTTATCACCAATGAAAGGGTGGTTCTCAACGCCTCAGTCATCCGAAGAGGAGAAAGGATGGCAGAGTTTATTGTCCTTAACGATGCGGTGATCAATAAGGGGGCCTTAGCGCGGATTATTGATCTGGAAACGACCATCAACCAAGACTATGTGACCACATTTAAATCCGATGGTCTCATTATTTCAACCCCCACGGGCTCAACGGCCTATAACCTTTCTGCCGGTGGACCCATTGTTTATCCATCCCTTCACTGTATGATCCTCACCCCAATTTGCCCTCATACCCTAACCAATCGCCCGATTGTGATTCCGGATGATGTGGTGATTCGAGCGACGCTGAAAGCGAAACAACAAGAGGTGATCCTCACCCTGGATGGACAGCAAGGGTTCACTCTGGAGTTTGAAGATGTCGTAGAGGTGAAGAAGGCAGAAGGTCGTATCCTTCTGATAAAATCCCCTTACCGACACTATTTCGAAGTGTTGAGAGAAAAGTTGAAATGGGGGGAACGATAAAAGTTTAAAGTTAAGAGTTTAGAATTGGGAATTAGAAGGATACCTAACTCTCAACTCATAACTCATAATTGTGAATTATGCTGCTCGAACTTCGGATTAAGAATTTTGCCATCATTGACGTTTTAAATCTATCCTTCTCGAAAGGCTTTAATATTCTCACCGGTGAGACGGGGGCAGGGAAGTCGATTATCCTCAATGCTGTCCATCTTCTTTTAGGAGATAAAGCGACGGAGGAATGGATTCGAAGTTCAGAAGAAGAGGCAAGCGTGGAGGCTCTCTTGAATATTTCTGAAAATCTGGAGGTCCAGGAGAAGATCAAAGAGAAGGCGCCCTCCCTGTCGGGGTCTGGAGAAGAAGAATCCCTTTTAATTCGCCGGGTGATCTCCCGATCGGGAAGGGGGAAGGTTTTTATCAATGGGAATCTCGCCACGCTTGGCGTGCTATCGGAGTTTGGCGAAGAACTTCTCAGCATCTATGGACAACACGAACATCAATCTCTCCAGCGGATGGAAACCCACATTGATATTTTGGATGAATTTGGAGGACTGCTTGGACTTCGGGAAGCCTTTCAAAAGCAGTACCAAGAATTTGTCTCGGTCTCTGAAGAATTGGGAAAGATTCAAGCGGAGAAAGAACGGAAAGCAAAGGAACGAGAATTGATGGCCTTTCAGTCGAAGGAAATTGAGGTTTCAGGACTTCAAGTCGGAGAAGAGGAGTCTTTGAAGGAAGAACGAACCATTCTGACTCATGCTAAAAGGTTAATGGATTTTTCCCGCGCGGCCGAAGAAACGCTCTATTCAGAGCAAGGGTCAATGATCGAGAAGATCCAGAAAATTCTAAATCAAGGGGGGGAGATGGCAGCCATTGATCCGTCCCTCTCCCAACCCTTGAAGGCGCTTGAAACCACTCTGATTCAATTGGAGGAGATCGCCCTGGTGATGAGGGATTATTCGAGAAGGGTGGAGATGAACCCCATGAGGCTAGATGAGATCGAGAATCGGTTAGAGGAGATCGACCGGCTGAAGAGGAAATATGGTTCGACGGTCAAAGAAGTCCTCTCCTTTAAACATCGAACCGATGAGGCATTGAGATCTTTCAGGACTGACGAAGAAAGGTTTTCCCATCTGGAAGGTCGTTTGGAGCCCCTCCGGCAAGGAGTAATCGGTCTAGGGAGGAAACTTTCAGGAGAGAGAAAAAGAGTAGCCTTCGAATTAAAAAAGTCCATCGAAAGGGAATTGAATTCCCTCGGCATGAAAAAAACCATTTTTGAAATCCATATCGATCCTTTACCCCTTTCTCTGAAAGGAGTCGACCGTGTGGAGTTTCTCATCTCTCCCAATGTCGGGGAGGAGGTAAAGCCTTTGGCGAAAATTGCCTCCGGGGGAGAGCTTTCACGAATTATGTTAGCCATGAAAAGAATCCTGGCGAAGGTGGGTGGAAGACAGGTCCTCATCTTTGATGAAGTTGATTCTGGAATTGGAGGGGCGATGGCAGAGGTGGTTGGAAAGAAATTGCGGGAACTCTCGCGTCATCATCAGGTCATCTGTGTGACGCATCTTCCTCAGATCGCTTGTTTTGCAGACCAACACTATAGCGTGAGGAAAGAGGTGAAATCAGGGCGAACCCTTACGTTAGTCGATCAATTGAATAGGGAGTCAGTGGTGGATGAAATTGCTCGGATGTTAGGAGGGGTGAAGGTCACAGAGAAGACCAGAGCTCATGCCATGGAAATGATTGAGCATGCCAAGAAATCGTGACTCGTGTCCGACCTCCGTGCCCGACAAATTATTCTTATGGAAACATGACGCGGGCACGGACACGGAGAAAAAAGATGATACGAAAAGCCAAACTCGATGACATCAAAGAGATTCAGAGCTTGATCAAACTCTATGCCCCCCGGGGAGGAATTCTACCCCGGTCCCTTAGCGAACTCTATGACCATCTCCGAGATTTTTTTGTCTTCATCCGAAACCATAAGGTGATAGGGATCTGTGCCCTTCATATCTGCTGGGAGGATCTGGCAGAGATCAGGTCCTTAGCGGTGCAGGAGGAGGATCAGAACAAAGGAATTGGTGCGACGTTGGTCAGGGCTTGTTTGAAAGAGTCCAAGCTTTTGGGAGTGAAAAAGGTGTTTGCACTCACTTATGAACCCGATTTTTTCGAGCGGCTGGGCTTTAAGAGAGTCGACAAGACGGTGCTCCCCCATAAAATTTGGACCGATTGCCTGAAATGCGTTAAGTTCCCGGACTGTGATGAAATCGCTGTGTTGAAGGAGTGGGATTAGGCAGATCTGCTTCCGGAGTTAAGAGTTCAGAGATTTAAAAAGAAATTCTCCGGACCCATGCCTCTAAACGATAATTATTTCTATATGGTTTAGAAGGTTGATAGCCTGTGAGGGATGGTCTGGTGCAGTTACTTCAGACCAATTTTTTGATATCTCTCAAGAAAAAGATCTGTCCTTATGTTTTGGTAGCGTTCCGTAATCCCCAGTATGATTCTTTTCAGGATCTGCCTCTTCCTTGATACAGCTGTTTTCAGATTTGGGTGGCAGCAGAGGGAAGGGGGAACATTATCTGTCAAATCAATAAATTCAGTTAAATGCATGAGGTAAACAAAAAATTTTAACTTCATGCGGTTGATTGAGGTCGATCTGTAAGGCGCAGGGGTTAAAAGATGGAATTGACTATAGAAAGGCAATTGGAATAACTTCGTCCTGGGCAAAGGAACTTCAACTATTTCTCTATATTCCGTTGGGAATTGCCAATTCTCCCGAGAGGGATAATAAGGCAATGAAGGTAATCGCCAGGAATTCTCACCATAACCGCTATGGATCGTCGCTTCTTTCCGTAGCAGTTTGTGGTAAATTTGGATAACAGGTGTCAGCATGGACCAGCACCCAGAAGAGTCGTATTGAAAATGTAGTCTTTCTAATATTCCCATTACCTTATTATTCATATCATAGCCTGGAGCTCGGAAACCCTTAGGGGGAGTTCCCGTTATCTTTTCGATACTCTCCGAACACCTGGCTATTTCAGCATAAATCACTGGTTCTTCTAACTTCGTAAGACCAAGACAATGCGTATAAGTGTGATTTGCGATTTCGTGCCCCGATAAATATGCTTCTCGTATTTTTTCTGCCGCTGTAGAACTTTTTTCTAATTCTTCACCCACCACAAAAAAAGTTACCTTTATATGGCATGTATCAAACAAACCGAGTGCACGTTCCAGAGCTGTCCTATAAAAATCATCTAAATCATGGTCTGTGTAATTACTATTTCTAATCCCATAAAAGTCTAAAAGCTTTGCAGGCGAGTCAACATCTACATGAAAAGAGACAATATTTTCCATATCGCCATGCCTACGAATACTTTGCGTGGATTGCCTTTGACAGACCCATGGACGTCTTCAACGGTTCCCTCTCGTTCTCTGACCCCTTTCTAAATTTTACTACCCATAAGATACCCACATCTTTCCGTTCCACTTCCTTGAGACAACACGCTGAGGCTGCTGTTTCGATATCCTGGTTACTAAAAAAGGTAACCGGAATCCTTTTTATCCAAGTAAGCCATAATTTCCGAACCAAAGCGTGGAGACCATATTTTTTGGGAAAACTCACAATTACAAAATGATTAGATAAATCCGCCATATGTTTTAAAAAAGCCAAAGCACGTGTGGGAGGGATATAATCAATCACGCCTGTAGCAAATACCGTGTCAAATTTATGATTCGGATGAAAGTCAAAAAAATCCCCTAGGATAAAATCTATCTCCGCATGATTGGCTTTCGCATTGGCGGTGGCGATATCTAACATCGTTTGAGCATAATCATTTGCCGTGACAACGGCTCCTCGTTGGGCAAGCCTAATGGAGTATATCCCAGGCCCGCATCCCACCTCCAAAATATTTTTTCCGCTGATGTCCTCACCCATTAGGGACAATAATGCTTCTAATCTTCCAACGATAGCCTTTTTGTTGTAGAAATAGGATATTCTTCGAATAAAATCTTTTAGGCCTTTAGAATTCTTATAGGAGGCATCAAAATCTTTGGCCTCCCGATTAAAATATTCGTGTGTTTTATCGTTCCTGATCATCAGACAGTCCTTTGCGGTTGCAATATAAACCTTCCTTCAAACAACGTTAAGGAAGTGAGAATTGGGAGTAGGAATAAATTGAATATGTCGTATCGGCTCCGAATTGGAACCTTCGCTTGGAACCGTGAGGTTGCTACTTTTCTTCCCCCAAAAGAATTCTTAAGACGGTGTTCGCCTGATGGTGGGCAGCAATTCCCACCCTCGGTGCCATCAAGCCAATGCCGGGTTGGGCGGCTGTCTTTTGGTCTCCTACGATGAAAATCTTTGAGGAAAACCCCACTGTTTTGATCTCATTATTATCTCCATAACCCGCCACCCCTGAAGCGGCGACGATATATTTATCTGGCATCTTCTCTGAAACGGCGTTGATCAACATAGCCTTTTCTTCGGCACGATCGAAAGCCTCCACCACCACCTCGGCTTCTTTGAAGATCCTTTCCATATTGTTTCGATCGAGTTTCTCAAGAAAGGTCTCTATTTTTACATAGGGATTGATCATGGCGATATTTTTCTGAAGGGCTTCCACCTTGGGCATTCCAATCTGATGGACGTAGTATTGTTGGCGATTCAAGTTAGAAGGTTCGACGACGTCGAAATCGACCAAAATAAGTTTTCCGACTCCGATGCGGGCCAAGGCAATGGCAATGGCCGATCCAAGGCCTCCCAATCCAGCGATTCCCACAACGGATGTTCTGATTTTCTGATGAATTCCAGGGGTATGTCTTGCCATCATCAAAAATTCAAGTTCTTCCGTAGAAGGGATCTCTCCTTTTTTGATGAGGACTATGTCATCTCCCTCTTTAAGAGGGCGATCAGCGTTGACTGGAAAACCATTATAGATGATCACATCAGCGTTGGGCTTGAATTGATTTTTGAGATGAAAGAGCGAAAGGGTAGAGGGAATGGGTACCTCTTTTTCGTTGACCTTTATCCAAATTTCAAGAGAAGCGTCTTTTTTCATCGAAATCAAATTACATGAAAAGATATGAGTTGTCAATTATCATCGAGTCATCATCGAGATGGTCATTTGAAAGAGCGGGATAGGAAAAAATAAAAAGTTGGATTAAAGATCAATTATGCGAGAGCATCTTTTGAACAATTGGTTCAGGGATTCTCCATTGCCGGAAAAAAGAAGCACGTTTATTCAATCTTTTATATTGAATTCCTTGGAGATCTTCAGCATTGGCTAAGGGGAGTTTAGACTCAAAAGATAGATTTAAGAGGGAAAGAAAAGTATCTGGATTGACTAAAGTAAGGAGGTACTTGGGAGCTGAAAACTCTAATACCGGATAGTTATCCGAATTTACCCCTGTTACTCCCTCTATAAACTTATCCACAGCATTATTGTCAAGATAAAAAAAGCTCAGAAAATCCTCCGGTGAATTCACGTCCACTTTAGCTAGCTTTTGCTTAATCTTCGGCATGGCCATCCGCTTTTGGAACTCTCGGTAATCGATAGGGGGAAGTTCTTCTACAGAGCCAATAAGTAAAGCATCCGAATTGGCCATCCACACATGAACATAGGGGAATACTTTTTTGAAAGAACTGACTAAAAGAAGAAAATGTTCTTTTTCCATTTGATAAATGGGCAACCACTGGCAAAACACACCTCCCTTTTTCAACCTCTTCATGGCCAATTTAAAAAAATCAACAGTAAAAAGATTGGCATTCCCCGTCTGCCAGGGGTGTGAGGGTTCAGAAGTAATGATGTCATAGGTTTCAGGCATAGCCATCAACCAGGTTCGACCATCTAAAACATGCAAATGGGCTGTAGGAGAGCTTAAAGCAAAACCGTTGTCCTCGTTGAAGCAATGAGAAGCTTCCACCACTTCAGGAGAAATCTCAACGCAGTCAACTTTCTTCATAGGATAGTCCAGGACACTCCCCAGGGTAATTCCTGTTCCCAACCCAATCACCAAAACATTCTCAGGGTTCTTAGAATACATGATGGGGAGGATACCTAAAAAGGTTTCAGTATAATTATCTGTTGAATTACTGCCATCTGTTTTCCCATTTACCCGGAGGAAACGGATATTGTTTCTTTGAAACACCGTCACGGTAGCAGAGGACCCTTCACGATGATATAACAATTTGTATGGGGCCATGAAAGAATTGACATCGGTGGTTCCCGGAGTGTTCGCTATTGTATTTCCATACATATATACGCCGGAGTTCAACACCTTTGGATTCCAAGATGGTAATAAAAGGATTCCAACGATCGCCGCTAAAACGGACCCAATCCCCCAAGCAAACCTGGCCAACTTTTTCATATCGGAGGTGATCATAATTAAGGAAGCGGCGATTATGAAGTTCGCTCCCCCGCCTATGAGGAGGGTTTTTTCAACTCCGATCATCGGAATAAGGATGAAACCAGCAGCCACCGATCCAAAGATACAACCCAACGTATTGAATGCATATACATCAGCCACCGTGGGTCCGATTTTCAATCCGCGATAATTCATAAAGATTCGTGCAACCAGCGGGAAAGAAGCTCCACTCGCAAAAGTGGGGGTGAGGATCATCAAAAAGCAGACGATAAATTCTGTGAAGGTTACTGTCCCCCAAGAAATACTCTTATCGGAAAAAAATATCATGAAATAATCTGGCAATCTCCCGATGATAGGGGTTGTGACAAAAACAGAAGCTCCGATGACCATCTGAAGGATAGCAAATAAAAGGATCGGGTGGCGAACCCGGTCTATCAATCGACCAAGAACGATGCTGCCCAAGGCCATGCCGAGAAGATAGGTGGTCAGCATGGTGGCAAAGGCGTAGATTGAGGTACCGAACACCAAGATCAAAGCCCTGCTCCAAGACACTTCGTACAAAAGTGCCAGGAATCCAGAGACCGTGAAGATAAAAATCACAAAGATGGATTGGTTACGTGTGATTCTCAATGATTCGCTTACCGCCTTATTTTGGCTTGCAGTCGGTGGTTTTAATTCTTTTGCGTCTTTGCTCACCATGCCTTTTGAAAACGTCCATACCATGAGGCCCAAAAATATATTTAACCCCGCGCCTGCAAAAATTGTGAGCTGAATACCTAAGGTCGGTATGAGTAAAAAGGCGCCAAGGAAACAACCTGCTGCCGCGCCAAAAGTGTTTATGGCATAGAGGAGACCAATGTCTCTTCCAATGAATCGGGGCGAGCGTGTGAGGGCCTGACTTAACAATGGCATCGTAGCGCCCATCAATAGGGTAGGGCAAAATAAAAGCGACGAAGAAAGCAATATTCTGATCAGATTTAATAGGAGATGATTGCTATAAATAGAAGGGAAAAGTTCTGTATGAACCACCTGGACAACGGAAAGAAGAGGAATAGACAGAGCGGCGTATATCCCGATGCCTATCTCTATAAGAGCATAAGTCTTGAGGAGATTTTTAATCTTGGATAGGAATTTCCCGCACAGATAGCTTCCCAAAGCGAGCCCAAACATGAAGACTCCAACGACGGTCGAGATGGCGTAGGTCGTGTTACCGAAGACAAGGGTCAAGAGACGGCTCCATACAACCTCGTAAATGAGTCCACAGAGACCAGAAAAAAAGAAAACGGTCATTACAACCCCAAAAGCCTTTCCATCATAGTCGATTATCTTTTTAGTTGATGGGGGAGGGGTGGGAGGGTGACGGCGAGGAGAGCCTTTGTGTGAATTTGGGGTTTTTCTTTTATGCGCAGGCATACATTTGGTTTAGGTATTGAAAGGATCTGTTGTCCGTTACTGTTTGGATTGCCGAAAAGTAGTTAGTCCATCTCATCCGATCGTTCTTGTTGCTGCTTAATTTTTCCGAAGATTATCATACCTTAGGTACGTTGTCAATGAAACGGTGTTCGGTTGAAACGGCGTGCACAATCACAATAAGAATGGCTACTACCCATTTCAAGAAGTGAACAGGATGAAGATTGTCTGGTCCAGTCTTTATGGATCAAAAGTAGGGGTTTTGGTTGACTTTTCAAAAGGTTGATGTTATTTGTTTACTGTTTTTTCTTAATTATAGAGTTAGACACATCGTGATGAAAACGCCGCTCTCCTCAGGAAGACCAACGGTTGGAGAAGTCGATCTTGGAGCATTGGAGTTTAACTATCGGCAAATTCAAAAAAGGATTCCGGTGGGGGTTAAACTTCTGGCTGTGGTCAAAGCAGATGCTTACGGCCATGGCGCCATTCCCGTTTCTCTTAGATTGGAGAAATTAGGAGTGGAATATTTAGGGGTGGCGATTCCTGAGGAAGGCGTAGAATTGAGAAGAGGGGGAGTGAAAGTCCCCATTCTTGTCTTAGGAGGCGTTTATGGAGGGGACGTAGAGGAAATTTTTCGATTCCACCTCACCCCTGTTGTCTTCAAAAAAGATTCTTTAAGACTCCTTTCCCGCGAAGCAGAGAAGCGAAGGAGGAAAGTAATGGTTCACCTCAAAGTGGATACGGGAATGGGAAGGCTGGGTGTCCCTTTCAGCCTCTGGCCCGATTTTTTAAAAGAGGTAAAACGATTCGCTGAACTTGAAGTAGAAGGGATTCTTTCCCATTTCTCAATGACCGATGAAGGGAAAGGGTATACACAAAACCAGTGGAGAGCGTTTCAAAAAGCGGTCGCCCTTGCCGAGGAGGTTGGAATTTCCTGCCAATATCTTCATATGGCTAGCAGTGCGACGCTCATGGCTTTTCCGTCTTACTCGGCCTCGGCCAAGTTAGTTCGACCCGGAATCATGCTCTATGGCTCATATCCTTCTCCCACGTTTCGACCTCTCATCCCACTCAAGCCTGTAATGACCCTAAAGACCCATATCCATTTTCTGAAACGGGTTCCATCTGGAGCCAGGGTCAGTTATGGAGGGACCTTTACGACAGAGCGGAATAGCCTCATTGCTACCCTCCCGATTGGATATGCGGATGGATATAGTCGTCACCTCTCGAATCGGGGGGAGGTATTAATCCATGGGAAGAGAGCGCCTGTGGTGGGGAAAGTCTGTATGGATTTCATCATGGTGGATGTCACCAATATCCCAAGGGTTTCAGTGGGCGATGAGGTCATTTTGATGGGAAGGCAAGGGAGAGAGCAGATCACCGTTGAAGAGATCGCAGAAAAAATCAACACGATCTCTTACGAAGTATTCTGTTTGATCGGTAAAAGGGTGCCGCGAGTCTATAAAGGATAAAAAACGCTAAGCGCTTGGCGTCAGCCGACAGAGAGAGGTTCTTTTGAATCCTTTTAGATGGATTGGAAGTTATGTGATCCGGTTTGTAGGAGAAGCCGGAAGGATTATGATCCTCTTCGCTCAGACCCTTGGTTGGACCTTTCGTCCCCCTCTCCAAGGGAGAGAGATTTTAAAACAGATGGAAGAGGTCGGAGTTCGATCCTTTCCAGTAGTTGTCATCACCGCTGGTTTCACAGGCATGGTATTAGCCCTTCAGAGTTTTACGGCATTCAAACGGTTCGGTGCCGAAACGATGGTGGGGACGGTAGTCGCTCTCTCGATGACAAGGGAATTAGGCCCCGTCTTGACAGGATTGATGGTCTCCGGTCGAATGGGTTCCGCGATGGCCGCTGAATTGGGGACGATGCGGGTCACCGAGCAGATCGATGCCCTCTACACCCTTGCCACCAACCCGATCAAATACCTCATCGTTCCGCGATTTTTAGCAACCGTCATCATGCTCCCCATTTTGGTCATTTTCGCGGATGTCATAGGAATTCTGGGAGGGTATCTGGTAGGCGTCCAGATTCTGGGAACAAACCCGACCCTCTATTTTCGAAGGACATGGGATTTCCTGGAGGTGAATGATCTCTATAGTGGGCTGATCAAAGCCATCTTTTTCGGAATGATTTTATCGACGATCAGTTGCTATCAGGGTTTCTCTGCTCAGGGGGGAGCAGAGGGAGTGGGCCGGGCGACGACAAGGGCAGTGGTGCTATCATCGCTGACCATCCTGATCTCAAATTATTTTATTACAGCATTTCTGTTTTAAAGTTGGTGAGGGATTTAGGTAGTAGGATCAGAATTCACTAAAATGATTTGATAACCCGGAACAGATATGAACGATGGCATAAAAATACGTGTGGTTAACCTTTCGAAATCCTTTGGAGAAAACCAGGTTCTTCGTAGTGTGGATTTAGAGGTAAGACAAGGGGAGAGCATGGTGGTCATTGGAGGAAGTGGTTCAGGAAAGACGGTTCTGATCAAATGTATCATTGGACTCATCAAGCCGGATGAGGGAAAGATTTATGTCGATGGGTTGGAAATTACTTCGTTGGAAGAAAAGGGGATGAACGAAGTTCGAAAAAAATTTGGGATGCTTTTTCAGTGGGGAGCCCTCTTTGATTCCATGACCGTCTGGGAGAATGTTGGATTTGGGCTTCGGCGCCACCTGCACCTTAAGGAAGAAGAGATGAGGAGGATTGCCTGTGAAAAATTAGAACTTGTGGGGTTGAGAAATATCGAAGAATTAATGCCATCGGAGTTGAGCGGAGGGATGAAAAAACGGGTAAGTTTGGCAAGAGCGCTCGCCTTGGAACCCGAGATCCTCCTCTATGACGAGCCGACAACAGGGATCGATCCCATCATGGCAGATGCCATCAACGATTTGATCATTCAGATGAAAGAGAAATTGGGTGTGACCTCGATTACGATCACTCACGATATGAAAAGCGCCTATAAAATTGGTGATCGGATTGCCATGCTTTTTCAGGGAAAGATTATCGAGGTGGGGAGTCCGGAGGAGATTAAAAACTGCTCTAATCCGATCGTCCAGCAATTTATTCAGGGGAAATCAGAGGGTCCCATCAAAATCGTAGACCCATCCCTCCTTACCTTACCTTCTCAGCGACAACGCGGGGGAAAGTACTGGATGGGGAGGGAATATTTTCCAGGAGGTGATAGAGAATGAAAGAAAAGAGATCAGAAGTATGGGTGGGTATTTTTGTTGTGATCGGAATTTTTCTATTGGTGTTTATGACATTGAAAATCGAAAAATTCCAGATCGGAAAGGGGGCGGGCTATCTGCTTCACATCTATTTCGACACGGTCGCTGGTTTGACTAAAAATGCACCGGTCAGGGTTGCTGGAGTGCCCGTGGGGATTGTGGAAAAAGTGGCATTGGACCAGGGGAAGGGCAAAGTCACTTTCCATCTCCCATACAACATTACGATTTATAAGGATGCAAAGGCTTACTTAAAATCAGAAGGATTTTTGGGAGAGAAGTATGTTGAAATAACCCCCGGGACACCCGGAAGTCCAAAAATGGAACCAGGTGGGGTCGTGGACCAAGGAGCCCCTCCCACCGATGTAGAGCAGTTTTTATCCGGCATGAGCGCTATCGGAGAGGATCTTAAAGGGATAATAAAGCCTCTGGGGGAGGTGTTGAATTCTATCGAACCTAAAAAAGTGGAACAGATCGTTAACAACGTCGATAAGTTTTCGGGCCAATTAACAAGCCTTGCCAAAGATTCGAAAGAAACGATTGAACGAGCAAAGGGGGCTTTTTCCGCCATGGAAGATATCGGAGAAAAAGTGAAAAAGGGGGAGGGGACTTTAGGAAAATTGATCTCCGATGAGACGATTTATCGGGATGCCAAAGAGGTTGTGGAGAAAGTAAAGGAATCAGCGGAGACGTTGAAAAATGTTTCAGATAAGATCGAGCGGGGAGAGGGAACTTTGGGAAAACTCATCCAGGATGAATCTCTTTACAATGAGGCCAAGGAGACCCTTCAGTCCATCAAAGGGATCGCAGAGAAGGTGGAGAAAGGCGAGGGGACGATTGGAAAATTAGTCAATGATGATACTCTCATTAAAGAAGTAGAGAAGACCATGAAGAAGGTTCAAAAAGCAGCTGAAGGGATTCAGGAGCAGACGCCCATTACCGTATTGAGCACCATCCTGTCCATTTTCTTTTGATGCTTCAATGAGGGTGATGAAGAGTCGTGTTAGCCAAAATAATAGTTAATATTTTTCTATCACAGTTCCCCAACACGATCACAGACGTTGAATGACAGATGGCGATCCGAAAGATATTTTTTTTATGGCCCATTCTTATATCCTTCTGCTTCCTCTCTTCCTTTTCTGCCGCGGAAGAAAGACCGTTTTCTATTAATCTCTGGCCCCTCTTTCAGTACACCTCTGATCCCGTAGAAGGAACGGAAGAGATCGAAGGGTTGGGTCCATTCTTTATCTGGAAGAAAGATCCACGTCAGATCCAATGGGGAGTTCGCCCCCTTTTATATCAGACCGAGGACGAAAAAGAACCTGTCTGGCGGTTCGAATTCTTATATCCCTTTGGGAAATATCAGAGGAAGGAAGGAGAGACCAAGGCGTATCTGTCTCCCCTCTCTTTATATAGTAAAGAAGAGGGAGATGGAAAGGGAAAATGGATTTTTCATTTCTTTACTTTTTTCATTGGCGAAACAGAAAAAGGCGAGGATTACTGGGGCCTCTTCCCCATCTATGGCAATCTTTTGAGCCGGTACGGAAAAGACGAGGTCCATTTTTATTTATGGCCTCTTTATGGAGAAACCACCACAGAGGGAGTTCGTACGACCAATCTCCTCTGGCCCATCGTCTCTTATACGGAGGGAGAAAGAAAGAAGGGTTATCGAATCTTTCTGGTTCATGGGAAAAAGGAGACTCCCGGGGTTTCTCAGGTCGAATTCTGGTTTTGGCCTATCTATTCTAAAGGAAAATTCGATATGGATACCGACGATCCTGTGGACGAAAAAATTATATTTCCTCTCTATCTCAGGAGAGAGTCCAGACGATTTACAAGCCAGACTTACCTCTGGCCATTTTATTCTTATGCCCGGGACCGTCTCACGGGCTTTGAACAACTGGATCTTCCCTGGCCTTTCTATCGCTCCATCAAAGGAGAAAATCTTAGAGAGATTCGAATTTTCCCCCTTTATGGTTATCGGGTCAAACAAGGTGAGATGAAGAGGTTTTCTCTTCTTTACTTCGTCTATCCTCTCTTTCAATATGAAGAGGATATGATGGGAGGGATCAATGAGAAGACCTACCGGATTCTTTTTCTCACTCGATTTCGAACCGGGGAGGATCCTCAAGGAATCAAAAAAGAAAATTCCATACGAGTTTGGCCTTTTTTTAACTATGAGAGAGACGAAACCGGCCATGAGAAGTTCTATTTCTTCTATCTGTTTCCCTTCATAGATGATGGGTATGAAAGAAACCTATTCCCTTTGTTTCGAATCTTCCGTTGGGAAAAAGATCCTCGGGGAGGGAAGACAACCAATCTCCTCTGGGGATTTTACAAAAGAGTAGAAAAGGAAGAACTGGACTTCTGGGAGGTCGCTCACCTGATCGGAGTCAAAAAAGGGAATGGGTGGAAGAAGGTCTCTGTTCTTAATGGTCTGGTTCATTATAAAAGGGAGGGAGAGAATGCAGATCTCAGGCTTTTCTACCTCCCACTTCATCTTCGTTGGTCACGTCAACAGAGTGGCAGATTGAAATCCAATGATAAGGAGTTTGATGATGGGTGGCAAGAGAATCGGGATTTTGGGAACCGGTTCGTATCTTCCGGAGAGGGTCCTTACCAATATTGATCTGGAGAAGATCCTTAATACGAATGATGAGTGGATTTATAAAAGGACCGGAATTAAGGAACGAAGGATTGCAGCACCGAGTGCCAATGCCTCGGACCTCGCCAAAGAGGCATCCTTGCGGGCCATGGAGATGGCAGAAATTGCTGTAGAGGATTTAGACCTCATCCTCATGACCACCATGACTCCGGATACGGCTTGCCCTTCCGGAGCCAACTGGTTAGAAGCTAAGTTGGGTGCGGAGAGGGCGGTTTCCTTTGATGTGACCGCGGCTTGCAGTGGATTTGTCTTTGGTCTTTCCGTCGCCGAGCAATATCTTAAAGCGGGCACTTACAAAACCGCTCTGGTCGCATCCGTAGAAATTATGAGTCGGACCCTTGATTGGACAGATCGGGAAAGTTGCATTCTCTGGGGGGATGGAGCAGGGGCGGTGGTGCTCCGAGCCTATGAGGATACTGAAAAACCTCAAGCCCTCCGGAAATCGGGGAAGGAGGTCGGTGAAATCCTTTCCATTCATATTCACACCGATGGGACGAATGGTGAGAACTTACTTCTCCCTGGAGGCGGATCAAAAACGACTCCCATCTCTTATGAAAGTGTGGACAGAAAACTTCATACCCTCAGGATGATCAAGGCCAATGAATCTGTCCGTGTGGCGGTGAAACGCTTTGCAGAGGCAGCAGAAGAGGCAGCTGCTTTTAACGGTTTCCAAATTTCGGATATAAAATGGGTGATTCCTCATCAGGCCAATCTGCGCATGCTCCAGCAGGTAGCCAAGCGATTAAATGTACCTATGGATAAAGTCTATCTCACCATTGAGAAGTACGGCAATATCTCTTCGGCCACCATTCCCATTGCCCTCGATGAAGCCGTTCGGGATGGGTCCATCCAAAAAGGGGATTTAATTGTCCTCACCGCGTTTGGGGGAGGTCTCACCTGGGCGAGCAGTTTAATTCGGTGGTAATGGGTTCGTCTTATTTACATTTAAAATCTGCGGGTTGGGGGAATCATGATAATTCCAAATATCAAGCACCCATAGCCAAATTGATTCCGATCACCCATACCTAAATAAATATTTTAAATTACCAATGATTTAATGGTTGGAGATTTTTTGGGGTTTGGGATTGGGTCATTCGAATTTAATGCATGAGGTTTGTTATGGATGGAGCTGATAAAATCGTCGATCAAGCCCAAAAAATTCTAAACCGGAAGTCTGTCGATGGGTATGAAATTTATTTGAATCAATCGTTTCATTTTGAGATTGAATCAAAGGATGGAAAGATTGAAACGCTTCAGGCCGATCGATACATGGGGATAGCCTTGCGTGTTTTGAATCATCAACGAATGGGTTTTTCGTATACGACTTTTTCAAATCCATCTCCCTATGAAAAACAGGAGGGTTCAACCAAATTGGATCGAATCATAGAAGACGCGATAAAGAGTGCCGAAGCGGCCTCCCCAGATCCCTGCTTTGACTTTCCCCCTGTTCTCAAGAACTCCGTTTCCCCGCTGCCCATATTCGATGAAACCTTGGAGAGGATTTCGGAGAAAACAAAGATCGAAAAGGCAAAACATTTAGAGGAATCAGCCAAGTCCGTGGATTCGGAGAGAATTAAAAAGGTAAGAAAGGCATCTTACCAGGAGGCTCTCTCTAGGACAACCTTAATTAATTCCAAAGGGCTTCAGTTCTCCTATGACGACACGCTTGCCTCTGTGAGCGTGACCGCTGTGGCTGAGGAGTCTGGGGAATCAGAGGTGGGATGGGATTTTGACGTCAGTCATTTTTTTAATGACCTCGATGAGGAGAAAGTTGGGCGATCCGCTGGGAAGAAGGCACTGGAGAGGCTGGGTGGGAAGAGAATTCCAACGGGGGTCTATCCAGTCCTCCTTAG